>OLSK01001047.1_pt1 | contig 22019 bp, 18 predicted proteins | sample 1672781 | NCBI WGS metagenome assembly OLSK01 (sample SAMEA3136723, study PRJEB25190) | human gut metagenome | biome: human gut; feature: human-associated habitat; material: faeces | place: Austria | collected 2013 | reverse complement strand
GACCTTGACGCGGGTGCGGTTGCCGACGCCCGCGCCCGCCATGCCGCCGGGGTTGTTCGCCGCCTCGCGCATCGCTTCCGCCGCCTGATACTGCGTGTAGCGGTTCATGTCGCCCAGCACGCCCATGGACGTGCGCTTATCCATCGTCTTTTCGACTTCTTCCGGCAGGGAGATATTCTCGATGACGAACGACACCAGCGTCAAGCCGAGCTTCTCAATGCGCGGGTTGATGGTCTTGAGCGCATACTCGCCGATTTCGTCGTAGTTCGCCGCCAAGTCGAGCGCGGGCAGCTTGCTTTCCGCAATCGCGTCGGACAGGCCGGACACCAGCGTGCGCTTGAGCTGCCCTTCGACATCCTGCACGGTGTATTCGCTGCTTGTGCCAAACACCTCGCGCAGGAAAACCTCCGGGTCAGCAACGCGGAAGGAATATGCGCCGAACGCGCGCAGGCGAATCATGCCGAACTCGGCGTCGCGCATCATGACGGGGTTCGTCGTCCCCCACTTGCAGTCAAGGAACTGCTTGGTGTTCACAAAGTACACGTCGGACTTGAACGGGCTGTTGAACCCGAACTTCCACGCCTTCAGCGCCGTCATCACCGGCATATTGGCGGTGGACAGCTCATAGCGGCCGGGCTGGAACACGTCCGCCAGCTTGCCTTCGTTGACGAAAATCGCCACTTGGCTCTCGCGGACGGTCAGCTGCGCGCCCATCATGATTTCCTTACCGTTCATGTCGTACTTGTGGACGATGGTGTTGTTCGTGCTGTCCGTCCACTCAATGACATCAATCAACTGTCCGCGGACGATGTTGCCGATGCTGTCAAAAATGCCCATGATTTGCCTCCTTGCTGTCTAATCATAACTGTATGTTACGCCATCAGTCTTTATGCGCGAGCGCCGTCAGGCACGGCAGCACGCGAATCGATGCAATCCGCAGGTCAATGCCCATATACTCGTCCACATGCTCAATGCTGTCGCGGATGTGGTCGGACAGGATGCCGGTAATCGACGCGTCCTCGTCCGGGCCTTCGTGGAAGAGCATCGGGCAGCCGAGCAGCACAATGCGGTCGCCGGGCAGGACGCAGGCGAGAATGCGCAGCCCGTGCGCCTCAACACCGAAAATGTTGCGCAGCGCCACTTCCAGCCGGTCGCTGCCGTACTGCCAGCGGCCGCGCAGAAAGTCGTTGTCCGCGGGGATTTCCAGTTCCGCGACCACGCACGGCTTTGTCGGATCCATCTTGCTGCGGATGAGCCGCAAATGGCGCAGCACATCCTCCTCCGACGTCGCCCTGCCGTCCATCAGCGCGCGGAAAAACTCATGCCGGCACTCTTTGAGCAAATCCGCCGTGGAGAACGCGTCGTTGCTCACATCGGCGTTGATGCGCCCCAGCAGTCGGCGCAGTTCCACGGCATAGCTTTCAATCACGCCGGGCTTCGTGCTGACCGCCATAATCGGCAGCATCGGATTTTTCTCCAGCAGCTGCTCAACCAGCAGGTCATCCTGCTCCTTCGGCAGCCCAATTGCCACCGCGTCCGCATGGTTGACGCGCAAGCTGCTCAGCGCTTCCTCCGCCGTGGAGACCACCCGCGGCTGCTTAAAGCCGAGTTCTTCCCACTTGACTGCGCTGAACGCTTCGACAACCGCCGGGTCATTCGTCGCCAGTAAGAGCTTGTACATCCTTCAAGCCTCCAAATTCATGTGTCGATCCGGCTCTATTATACCGCATTTTTTCGGAAAACACAATAATGCAATGATAATTTGGCGAATTATTTGCCACCAAGGGTATATTGGCGCAGGATGCGGTTCATGGCGCGTCCGGGCAGAACTTTGTGCAGCGCGGGGGCGAGCATCTGTGCCGGACTGCCGATTTTCTTGCGGAACGGCAGCTTCTCGCGCTTGAGCAGTTCCGCGACGCGCCGCCCCAGTTTTGCCGGGTCAGACCCGTTTTCCTCGTCGCGGCGGATGGCTTCCGTTCCCTTGCGGAAATCCGCCCAGTAGGGGGATGCGTCTGTCATCGCGGCGGAGGTCAATCGGCAGCGCGACGAGCCGCCGCGGTGGTCGCCCGGCTCTATCAGCATCACCTGAATGCCGAAGGGCGTCACCTCCTGCGCGAGGCACTCCGCGTAGCCCTCGATGGCGTGCTTGCTGGCGGTGTAGGCGCTCTGGAACGGCAGCCCCATCAGCCCGTTGATGGACGAAAACAGCACCACTTTGCCGCCGCCTTTTTCCCGCATCAGCGGCAGTACCTGCTGATTCATGCGCACCATGCCGAGGAAATTCGTCTCCATCACACGGGCATAATCCGCCAGCGTCGTCTCTTCGCACGAGCCGAAGCACAGCACCGCCGCGCAGTGAATGACCGCGTCCGGCGCGCCGATTTGCTTCGCGCGTTCCATAAAATCGCGCACGCTGTCGTCCCGCGTCACGTCCAGCGGCAGACGTGTCATGTGCCCGTCGGTTTCCCCCGTGAACGAGCGCGCGCCCGCGACGACCGTCCAGCCCGTGTCCACCAGCGCTTGCGCCGTGTACGCGCCAAGCCCGCTTGACGCGCCCGTGATATAGGCGATCATACGCGGAGCAGGTTTTCCACCACCTGCTGGGAGTGCGCCGCCGCCAGCGCCGTGAAGGTCGGGTAGTCCATGTCGCTGTGGCCATCCGCCTGATCGCTGATGGAGCGCAGTACGCCGCACTTGACCCCATTGAGCAGGCAGGCATGCGCCACCGCGCCGCCCTCCATCTCCACCGCCAGGGCGTTAAAGAGATGATGAATGCGCGCGCGGGTTGCGCCGTCGTGTATAAACTGGTCGCCCGTGGCAATAATGCCTTCATGAACGGTCAGATTCGCCTTTTTCGCCGCCGCCACAAGGCGCGCGCGGAGCTCTTCGTCGCAGGGCAGCTCGACGAGGTTCACCTTGCTGACCATGCCCACCGGGTCGCCCAGGGGGGACGTGTCCGCGTCGTGCTGCACAGCGGCAGTCGCCACCACGAGGTCGCCGATGCGCACGCCGTCCGCGCCCGCGCCCGCGACGCCCAGATTCAGCACCCAATCCGGCGAAAACGCCGTAATCATCTTCTGCGTGCAAACCGCCGCGTTCACCTTGCCCGGCCCGCACACCGCCAATACCGCGTCCTGCCCGAACAGCCTGCCGCTGACGAACGTATCCATGCCAATCGTCGTTTCCCTGCGCCCTTCGAGCTTCTTTTCGAGCGCCTCCACCTCAACCGCCATGGCGCCAATCAGACCAATCATCCTTGCAATCCCCCTGATTCATCAGAATAGTACCATTATACCCTGTTTTCGGTGCTTCGTCAATCATTTTCGCGGGAGGCGACTGCCCATGTGGATTTCCCTGCTGATGCTGCTTCTGCTGCTCGTGACCCCCATCTCCTGCCGCGCGGAAATTCGGCAGGAGCATGGCACGCGCTTCCGGATTCTCCTGCGCATCTGGGGCATTCCCCTGCGCTTTGACCATTCGCAAGCGCCGATGCGCCCTAAACCCCCGTCCGCCCAGCAGCTTCAAAAAGGCAAGGCGCTGCTGCGCGCCCTGCCCAAGCTCAAGCGCCCCGTGCGCCTGCTGATGCGCCAAACCGCGCTGGAGCAGCTGCTCGTCCACGTCTCCATCGCCCTGCGCGATCCGGCGGCGACGGCGCTGATGACGGCGTTCTTGCGGCAGATTCGGCTGCTGATTCCGGCGAGCTGCCGTGAGAAAGTCCGCATCGCCATTGCGCCTGATTTCCTGCATGAACAGACAGTTTTGGCGGCGCGGTGCATAATCTTCCTGCATTTGGGGACAATCATCGTTGCGGCGGCGATGGCGCTGACCGCGTGGAAGGAGGCATCCTCATGGAACATCCCATCAGCGAACTGATGCAGACCGCCATGTCGTCGATGAAGGACATGGTGGACGTGAACACCGTCGTCGGGCATCCGGTGCAGGCATCTTCCGGCAGCACGATTATCCCCATCAGCCGCGTCACGTTCGGCTACATGACCGCGGGCGGCGATTTACTGGCCGACAAGCCCGCGAAAGACGCGCCGGATTTCCCCTTCGCGGGCGGCAGCGGCGCGGGCGTATCCGTGCAGCCGGTTGGGTTTCTCGTTCTCTCCGGCGACACCGTGCGGATGCTCCCCGCGACGTGTTCAAGCGTCGCCGACCGCGTCGTCGACCTGATTCCGACGGTCGTCGAGGATGTGAAGTCTTTCCTGACGCATCAGTAAAAGAGGCAAAGCATGAAGCTGAAACGACTCCTTTTCCCCCTCTTGACGCTGCTGCTCGTCCTCCTGCTGCTTCCGCGCGCACAGGCGGAGGAAGTCGCCACAAGCGCGAAGGCGTGCATCATCATCGACGAAGCGTCCGGGCGGGTGCTGCTTAGCCACAACGCGGAAACGCCCCTGCCGATGGCATCCACCACGAAGGTGATGACGGCGCTGCTGGCGATTGAGCGCGGGAATTTAGGCGACCCGGTGACGTGCAGCCGCAATGCCTTCGGTGTGCCGGGGACGAGCATCTACCTTTCGCAGGGAGAAACGCTGTCCCTGCGCGACATGCTCTACGGGCTGATGCTGGCGTCCGGCAACGATGCCGCCGTCGCGATTGCGGAACACATCGGCGGCACGGCGGAGGAATTCTGCCGGATGATGACGGCGCGCGCGGCGGAGCTTGGCTGCCAAAACACCGTCTTTCTGACCCCGCACGGCTTGCCCTGCGACGGGCATTACACCACCGCGCACGACTTGGCGCTGATTGCCCGTCAGGCCATGACGCAGCCGCTCTTCCGGGAGATTGTCTCCACGCGCCGCGCGACGATTCCGTGGGAGGGACGGCCGTACAGCCGCGTGCTGAGCAGCAAGAACAAGCTGCTGACCACCTACGAGGGCGCGACGGGCATCAAGACGGGCTATACGCGCAAGGCGGGGCGGTGCCTGGTGTTCGGCGCGGAGCGGAACGGAATGCGCATCATCGGGGTGGTGCTGAACTGCCCAGACTGGTTCGACGAGGCGGCGCGGCTGATGGACAGGGCATTCCAGCGATACGAATCCGTGACGATGCTGAACGCGGGCGAATCGCTGCGGACGCTGCCTGTGGCACATTCGGGCGGCGCGAGCGTCCACGCGGTGCTGGCGGCGGATTTGCGCGGCGTCGTCATGCAGGGGGCGATCCCAAGCATCGAGATTGACTTGGGCAGCGAGGAACTCGACGCGCCGGTGATTCGCGGGACACCACTTGGCGTGGCGCGGCTCATCAGCGGCGGCGAGGTGATTGCGGAAGTGGCGCTTGTGGCGGACGCGGACGCGCCCCGCGATGATTTTCCCGCGCACTGGCGGCGGATTTGGGAAAACTGGCTGATGGTAGAGAACGCGCCTGTCACGAATGGGGTGTGACAGGCGCGTTTTTAGTGTGCGGCATTTCATCCGCGATTATGCTTCATTTTGCCCTTCGAGATACGCCTTCTGCCCCAGCGTGAACGCGTCCTGCCCATAGCAGTCGGCAGCAACGACAAGCGGCAAATCCTTCAAGGTCAGGCGCTTGACCGATTCAGGGCCAAGGTCGTCCCAGCAGATGACCTCCAGCGACGTGACGCACTCCGCCATCAGCGCTGCCGCACCGCCGACCGCGGCGAAGTAAACCGCCGGGTATTCCTGCATCGCCGCCATGACTGCCGGGGAGCGGCTGCCCTTGCCAATCATGCCGCGCAGACCGTGCTGCAAGAGCGTCGGGGTGGAGGAATCCATGCGCGTCGAGGTGGTAGGTCCAATGGAACCAACGGGACGTCCGGGCGGCGTGGGCGTCGGACCGGCGTAGTAGATGACTTGACCCGCCAAGTCCACCGGAAGCGGCTTGCCGGCGCGGATCAAATCCATCATGCGCAGATGCGCCGCGTCGCGCGCGGTGTAAACCACGCCGGAGAGCAGGACGTGATCCCCCGCGTGGAGGGACTTCACGTCTTCTTCCGTCAAGGGGGTGGCCAATTTTCGCATAGCATTCTCCCCTTTCTCACAGCACCGCCGTCGCGTGGCGCGTGACGTGGCAGCTGACGTTGACGGCGACGGGCAGACCCGCGATGTGCGTCGGCGCGGCGATAATGTGCAGCCCCAGGCACGTTGTGCGTCCGCCCAGCCCCTGCACGCCGATGCCGGTCTGGTTGATGGCTTCAAGCAGCTCTTCTTCCAGCTGTGCGTAGAACGGGTCGGGGTTGGGCGTACCCAGCGGCAGCATCAGCGCGCGCTTGGCGTTCTCCGCCACCTGCTCGAAGTCGCCGCCGATGCCGATGCCCAGCACCATCGGCGGGCAGGGGTTCGCGCCCGCCGCGCGCACGGTGTCCAGCACGAAGCGCTTCACGCCGTCAATCCCGCTGGCGGGCGTGAGCATCCGCAATTGGCTCATGTTTTCGCTCCCGAAGCCCTTGGGCGCGACGGTCAGCGTCAACGTATCGCCCGGCACAAGGCGCGTATGGAGGACGGCGGGGGTGTTATCGCCCGTGTTGACGCGCCGGAGCGGGTCGCCGACGACGCTCTTGCGCAGCAGCCCCTCCACATAGCCGCGGCGAACGCCCTCGTTGACCGCCTCGGCGAAATCCCCCGCAATATGCACGTCCTGCCCGACATCGGCAAAGACGACCGCCATGCCGGTATCCTGGCAGATGGGCATCTGCGTCGTGCGGGCAATCTGCTCGTTTTTCGTCAGCAGAGAAAGCAAGTCCTTCGCGGGCGCGAAAGGCTCGGTCTCCTCCGCCTGATGCAGCGCCGCCGCCACGTCCTTGGGCAGATTGCGGTTCGCGTCGATGCACAAATGCGCAATCGTCTCCGTGATGGTCTGCGCGTTTACCGTCTTCATGCGTCGTCCTCCTCAAAGAGCTTTTTCAGCCGCAGCGCCGCCGCCTTGACCGCGTTCTTCTTTTCGCCGTCCAGCACGAGTTCGCTCTGCGCGTCCCGCAGCGTCAGACCGTTCCGCACCATTTCGTCAATCAGGCGCGCTTCAAGGCTTACATCCGCCGCGGGGGATTTTTCCTCTGGCAGGCGCACGTCATGAAAATCCAGAATCAGGCAATATTCGCCCTTTTCCGCCTTCGGATTCTCCCGCAATTGGCGCAGCACGTCCGCCGCGTCGCCGCGAATCGTCTTTTCATACAGCTTCGTCAGGTCACAGGATGCGCTGATGCGGCAGCCCGGCAGCGTATCGCAAACCACTTCGACCAGCTCGACGACGCGGAACGGCGACTCATGCACCGCCGCAATCGGCACTTGGCGCGCCATTTGAAGGAGCTTTTCGCGCAAATCCTTCTTTTCGCGCGGCAGGAAGCCGTAGAACGCGAACTCGCGCGTATCGAATCCGCTGACGGACAGGGCGGAAATGGACGCGCAGCAGCCCGGAATCGCCAGCACCTCAATGCCGCGGTCAACGCACGCCTTCACCAGCGCGTAGCCGGGGTCGGAAATGCAGGGCGTGCCCGCGTCAGTTGTTAAGGCGATGTCGATATTGTCCGCCAGCATCTTGTCCGCCAGATACGCGCCCTTCGTGTCCTCGTTGTGCTGATGGCAGGCGGTCAGGGGCGTGTCAATGTCAAAAACGGTCAGCAGCTTCTTCGTCACGCGGGTATCCTCGGCGGCAATCAGCGCGACGCGGCGCAGGGTATCAATGGCGCGCGGGGTCATGTCCTGCAAATTGCCGATGGGCGTGCCCACCACATAAAGCGTCGGCATCACAGCACCTCCAGCTTCTGCGCCACGCGGAGCTTGGCGGAACGCGCGCGCGGGTTGCGGGCGACTTCCTCCTCCGTCGGGGCGACCGCGCCATGCGCCAAAATCTTCACGACCGGCTTTTTGCCGCAGGTGCAAATCGGCGCTTTCGGCGGGCAGGTGCACGGGTTTTGCAGCCGCTGGAAGCAGCGCTTGACGAGTCGATCCTCCAGCGAATGGAAGGTGATGACGAGCATCCGTCCGCCGGGCTTCAGGCAGTCCACGAAGTCGCAGATGGCCTTGTCCAGTGGGTCAAGCTCATCGTTGACGGCAATGCGGATGGCTTGGAACGTGCGGCGCGCGGGGTGGCCGTCGTCCTTGCGGCGAACCGCCTTGGGAATCGCCGCATCCACCGCGTGCACAAGGTCGAACGTCGTCTCCATCGGTTTCTTCGCGCGGTGTTCGCAAATCATCTGCGCAATGCGCGCCGCCCACTTCTCCTCGCCGTAATCGCGGATGATGCGGCACAGCTCCTGCTCGCTGGCGGAATTGAGCAAATCCGCCGCCGTGATTCCCTGGCTGACGTCCATGCGCATATCCAGCGGCGCGTCCTCATGATAAGAGAACCCACGTTCGCCGCGGTCAAGCTGGGGGGACGACACGCCGAGGTCAAGCAGCACGCCGTCGAGCTTGGGCGCGCCCGCCGTCATGAGAAGCGCCTTGCCATCGTGGAAATTGCCGTGCAGGGCGTGGAAGCCGGGGAACTCCCGCAAGCGCGCGGTCGCCGCCTCAATCGCGGTCATGTCGCGGTCGATGCCGTAGAGCGTCGCCGTGCCGCCGGAGAGACGCAGCATCGCGCCGCTGTGTCCGCCGCCGCCGAGCGTCCCGTCGCAGTACACGCCGTCGGGCTTCACGTCCATCCATTCGAGGACTTCCTGCAATAACACCGGTTCGTGGATAAATTCCATGTCGTTCTCCTTATTTTACCGCCAAGCCAGCCCCAGCGCCGTCCGCAGGCTGCCCGCAAAATACAGCGACCCCGCCGCGACAATCACCGCGTCGTCCCCGGCGAGCCGCTTTGCTTCCGCCAGTCCTTCTTCCAGCGATTTTGCCGCCTGTGCGTGCGCGCCGCGCTGACAGAGGGCATCGGCATACGTCTGCGCATCCAGCGCGCGCGGATTATCCGGCGTAACCGTCACAATTTCGTCCGCAATTGCGCAGAAATCGCGCAGCATGTCCTCCTGCAGCTTATCCGCCAGCACGCCCGTCAGCAGCACGCGCCGCTGATTCGGCAGCTGCTCCTCGACGAAGTTCCGCAGCGCCCGAACGCCCTGCGGGTTATGCGCGCCGTCAATCAGGATGCGCCCGCACCACTCCAGCCGCGCGGGCCACACGGTTGACGCAGGCCCCTCGTACACCGCCTGATCGGGAATCGTCCACCCCTGACGGCGCAGTTCCTCGACCATCGCCAGCACGCTCATGGCGTTCTCGATTTGGTGCGCGCCGGGCAGATTCAGCCGCACGTCCTGCCACTCCTGCGACAGGCGGTAGCTGACCGTCGCCCCATGCGCGTCGCACGCGGCATAGAGAATCGTATCGTCGCTGAGCTGGCGCAGGGGCGCGTGATGCTTCTCCGCCGCCTCAGCGAACACGCGGCGCACACCCTCCTTCGCCGGATGGCAGACGACGGGCGTATTGTCCTTGATAATCCCTGCCTTTTCGCCCGCAATCGCTTCGAGCGTGTTGCCCAGATACGCCATGTGGTCAAGCCCGATGGCGGTAATCGCGCAGAGAATCGGGTGGACGACGTTCGTCGGGTCTTTGCGCCCGCCCATGCCGACCTCGACAATCGCGATGTCGCAATTTTCGCCATCAAACGCAGCGAGCGCGAGTGCCGTCCCCATCTCGAACGGGGTCACAAACGCGCCCTCCGCCCGCATCTTCTCCGCCGCCTGCACAAGCGGATTGCCGTATTTCACCATCCGCGCGTCATCCAGCGGCAGCCCATCCAGCCGAATCCGCTCCTGATACGCCTGCAAAAACGGCGACGTATACAGCCCGGTGTGATACCCCGCGCGGCGCAGGACGCTTTCGAGCATCGCGCAGGTACTGCCCTTGCCGTTCGTCCCGGCGACGTGGACAATCGGCGTGCGCAGGGCGACGTGCATTTTATCCAGCAGCGTCAGCACATTCTGGAAGCCGTTTTTGCTGCCTGTGGCGTAGCTGCCGTGGATGGCGGCGATGATTTCCTCACTGTTCAGCATTGAAAACACCTTCTTTTGCACCTTTTGGTGCTTGATTATTATAGCATACTGGCGGCGCGGTTGCAATCGGATGCGTGCAAAAATGGTTTCCCCTCTGTTGATTTTCCCTGCTTTTGGGCATGGTGGGTTTGCTTTTTCTATCTTGATTTTTTTCGCTGCTCCCGTCGCCTCTGCGGAGGCGATGTTGTTACTTTCTGGCGCGCCAGAAAGTAACCAAAGAGCGCCCAGAGGGGGCTGAAAAGGTAAAGAGCGGGGATTTCAGCCCCCTCTGGACTCCCCCCGCCGCTCATGTTTATTGAGGGAAAGAGCGGCGGTTGATTGCCGGGTTGGGCGCTTCTGCATGATTGGGCGGTAAAAGAGCAACCAAAATAAAAACTTCCGACAAAATCCAAGTAACAGGAGTGTGCACCCGAAGGGGTCGAGGGGGCGATCGCAGACATTCGTCTGTTTTCGTTGCCCCCTCGTCGCGTCCGCAGACGCGAAACCCCTGCGTAATCCCAAAGAAAAGGGAGACTGCCCCCAAGCAGTCCCCCAGAAAAAAATCCCCAATTACATAGATTCCTTGAGTTCCGCAATGCGCTTTTCGACCTGCTCCGCCTTCTGCTGATTCAGCGCCAGCTTGCCCTTCTCCTGCTCCACCAGCGCGGCGGGCGCCTTGCTCACAAAGCCCGGATTGTTCAGCTTGCCCTCAGCACGGGCGATTTCCTTGTGCAGGTTGTCGAGTTCCTTGCTCAGGCGCGCGATTTCCTTCTCGAAGTCCACCAAATCGCCCAGCGGGATGTACAGCGTGCACGCCTTCGTCACGGCGGAAACGGTCTTTTCCGTCACGGCGGCGCTGCTTTCAATGATTGCCGTTTCGCTTGCGCCTGCCAGACGCTGGAAATACTGTCCGGCGTGCGCAAGCGTCTCCGCCCAGCCATCCGCGGGAAGCAACATCAGGTGCGTGCGCTTGCCCGCGGCGACGTTCATCTCCGCGCGCAGGTTGCGGATGGTGCGGATGACCTCCATCACGCCCTCCATCTTCGCTTCTTCGTCCGGGAAGTCCAGCTCCGGCTTCACTTCCGGCCACGATTTGAGCATCAGGAAGCCCTCGCTGCCCGGCAGGAACTTGTACACCTGCTCGGTCAGGAACGGCATGAACGGGTGCAGCAGCTTCAGCAGCCCCTCCAGCACATACAGCAGCACGCCCTGCACGGCTTTCTTTGCCGCCGGATCGTCGCCATTTAAGCGGCTCTTCGCCAGCTCGATGTACCAGTCGCAGAACTCGCTCCACGCGAAATCATAGATGCGGTCCGCCGCCAGACCGAACTCGCCTTCTTCCATATTGGAAGAAATCGCGCGCGTCGCGTCCTGGAAGCGGGACAGAATCCACTGATCCGCCGCAGTCAGATGCGCGGTGTCCAGCGGCGCTTTCTCCGTCACGTTCATCAGCACGAAGCGGCTGGCGTTCCAAATCTTGTTGGCGAAATTGCGGGCGGATTCCACGCGCGCCGGGATGTAGCGGGTGTCGTTGCCCGCGCTCACGCCCATCACCAGTGAGAAGCGCAGCGCGTCCGCGCCGTACTGGTCGATGACTTCCAGCGGATCAACGCCGTTGCCCAGCGACTTGGACATCTTGCGCCCCAGTTCGTCGCGCACCAGACCGTGAATCAGCACCGTCTGGAAGGGCGGAACCTGCATTTCCTCCAAGCCCATCGTAATCATGCGGCTAACCCAGAAGGTAATAATATCATAGCCCGTCACGAGCAGGTTCGTGGGATAGAAGTACTTCAAATCCTCGGTGTTGTCCGGCCAGCCGAGCGTGGAGAACGGCCACAGGGCAGACGAGAACCAAGTATCCAGCACGTCCTCATCCTGCTTAATGTGCGCAGAACCGCACTTGCAGCAGCAAGTCGGGTCTTCGCGGCTGACGGTCATCGCGCCGCAGTCGTCGCAGTACCACACCGGAATGCGGTGTCCCCACCACAGCTGACGGCTGATGCACCAGTCGCGGATATTTTCCATCCAGTTCATATACTGCTTCGTGAAGCGCTCCGGCACGAACTTCGTTTCGCCGCTCTTGACGCAGGCAATCGCCGGTTCCGCCAGCGGCTTCATCTTCACGAACCACTGCCGGGAGACCATCGGCTCAATCACCGTATGGCAGCGGTAGCAGGTGCCGACCTCGTGGGTCAGCGGCTCGATGCTCTTCAGCAGCCCCAATTCCTGCAAGTCCGCGACAATCGCCTTGCGCGCTTCCAGCGTCGTCATGCCGGCGTACTTGCCGCAGTCAATCGCCTGACCGTCGGCGTCCTTCGCGGCGTCCTCCGCGCCGGTCATGTGGCCGTCATAAGTGAACACGCGCACGACAGGCAGGTTGTGGCGCTGACCGACTTCGTTATCGTTCGGGTCATGCGCGGGGGTGATTTTCACCACGCCCGTGCCCTTTTCCATGTCGGCGTGTTCGTCGCAGATAATCGGGATTTCGCGGTTCGCCAGCGGCAGCATCACATGGCAGCCGTGCAGGTGGGCATAGCGCGGGTCAGCAGCGTTAATCGCCACGGCGGTGTCGCCGAGCATGGTTTCGGGGCGGGTGGTTGCCAGTTCCAGCATCTCGCCCGTCTCCTTCACAGGGTACAGCAGATGCCAGAAGTTGCCTTCCTTCTCCTGATATTCCACTTCCGCGTCCGAAATCGCGCTCTCGCAGCACGGGCACCAGTTGACCAGCCGGTTGCCGCGGTAAATCAGCCCCTTTTCGTACAGGCGGACGAACACCTCGCGCACTGCCTTGGAGCAGCCCTGGTCCATCGTGAAGCGCTCGCGGCTCCAGTCGCAGCTGATGCCCATGCGGCGCTGCTGGGTGACGATGCGTCCGCCGTACTCTTCCTTCCACTTCCACGCGCGGTCAAGGAAGCCCTTTCGGCCGAGGGACTCCTTGGTCAGCCCCTCTTTGCGCATCGCATCGACGATTTTCACTTCCGTCGCGATGGCGGCGTGATCCGTGCCGGGCAGCCAGAGCGTCGGATCGCCCTTCATGCGGTGATAGCGGACGGCGAGATCCTGCAGGGTGCAGTCCAGCGCGTGGCCCATGTGCAGCTGACCGGTGATGTTGGGCGGCGGCATGACAATGGTGAAGGGCTTCTTGCCTTCCACGCGGTGCGCCTCAAACGCGCCGGAGGATTCCCAGTCGCGGTAAATTTCGCTTTCCACGGCTTGGGGATTGAATGTTTTCTCCATTTCCATGTGAATGACCTCCTATATACGATTTACAGTTAGCACAGGTGAATCTGGAAAGAGTATCATGCAAAAATGAGAATTGCGCCGACAAGTGCGACGACGCAGCCGACGATTTTGGTGATGATATTGGCCTTTTCGCTGCCCGAAAACAGCTTTCGGGCGACGATGCCGGACGTATAGACGAGGATTGCGCCCAGCACGAGCAGGAATGTGCCCGGCTGGAGCAAGCGCTCCGCGATCTGCTGGAAGTAGTTCATACGGGTGTCCTTTCCGCGTGAAATGATTGCCAAAACGCAAAAACAGCCCCATCCCGAAGGACGGAGCTGTTTCCGTGGTACCACCTTGCTTCGCAGCGCAAACACTGCCTCAAGCGCACGGTCACGGGTGCGAACCGCATTCGGCTACTTTCCATGCGGAAAAAAATCCTGCATCATCCTCACCGAACGCTCTGTGAAGCGACCTTCCCCTGACGGCTGTGCGAGCGGCCTCTCAGCCGGTGAACCACCCTCTCTGAGCCAGCAAAATCAGGGTACTCCTCATCACGTTGCGAGCATATGGAATTGCGGGGAATGTAGGAAATCAGGCAGAACAGGATGACCCCGCTGCTGCCTTCCTTCCCTCATTTGCCCCCGGATACCAATTAGGCGTTCTTTTCCTCGTTGACCGCAACGACCTGCACGCCCTTGTAGAAACCGCAGTGCTTGCACACGCGGTGAGCCAGCTTCATCTGATGGCACTGGGGGCACTCAACGATGCCGGGCACGGTGAGCTTCCAGTTCGCACGACGGCTGTGCTTGCGAGCCTTAGAGATTTTTCCCTTCGGAAGAGCCATGGTTACACCTCCTCGTTATTGGCAGCCAAATTGCTGACCGAATTATTCTTTGTTGTCGGACTTTTCAGCCAGCAACTGCTGCAATGCCGCAAAAGGACGCTGTACATTCGCATCGTCCCGGCAATGCTTGTGTTGGTTGACCTCCTCGTACTCCTCAAATCCCTTGCAATCTTCCTTGCACAGGAAGCGCATCGGCAGGTTGAGCAGCACATGCGTCAGGGTGAGTTTCGCAAAATCAAGCTGTGCGCCTTCATACGCGAAAATCTCATCATCCTCCGGGTCGCCCCCATGCAGGAACGTTTCCCGGAAATTCCCCGTAACGGGGCAGGACGCAGGAGACAGGCATTTGGCACAATGGGCATGAGCGGTTGTCGTCAGACTTCCTTCTACCACAACACTGCCATCTTCATTGGCAGTCAGATGCCCGGAGAGCTGCACGGGGTCAAACGCGACCTCCTCGCCGCTCACATCCTGCGGGGCAATGGTCTGCTCCACAGCGAATGCGTAAGCCGTTCCCGGATCACGCAGGGCATGAAGTACATCCAGCTTCAAATGCTCACCACCTCAAATTAGACCATTTCATATTATAGGTTTTTTCGCGGGTTTTGTCAACACCTTTTCGCGGAAAAAAGCGTCTTTTCCCCGAAAAAAGTTGCGCGCCCCCGCGAAAAAAGCCTGAATGACTGCCTAATACTATTTCCAAATGAGAATGCGCCAAGATGCGAAGCGAATTTTTTCTTCTGGCTAACGGGAGTGCAACGCAGCGTAGCAGCGCTACGCTAAGTGGAACGACCGGACGCCAGAGGGGAAAAGACGCAAGCAGCTGGCACAGGCGAATCTGGAAAGAGTATCATTTCCCACCTCATATTCTACCCAATTTGCCGCCATTTTGCAAGAGGTTGCGCAGGATTTCCATCACTTTTGACACTTTTTTGACGCTTTTTTTTGAGAATTTCTCATCCGTTCCCCTCTTCTTCCCAATATGCGCCCCAATTCAGCTCGTTCGTCACATTGAGTTCCTTCAAAATCAGCTTGCCGTTCTCGTCCGTGATGATGCCGCCGCCTTCGCCATATACCCCATAGGAGACATACCCCGTGCCGCCCTCGCAGGTGATGAGGCTCATGCTGCGGCAATAGTCACCCTCTGTTACCTCGTAATCAGCGGATTCCGACACGCCGACGCCGTAGCGGTACACTGTGCCGTTGACACAGCGGAAGACGATTGTCGGAATGTCGCCCCTCCAGTAGAGGTTGCTGTCCGCGGGTGTCTGCACAACGCTCCATGTGCCGTGATACGGCTGCGCGCCGTCGCAGTCCGAGCCGTAAAATTTCCCGTCCGCGTCCAGCCGGAGATAATTGTCCCAGAACTCGCCGCCCGCCTCCATCTGCCAGCTGCCGACTAACTTCGCCTCTTCATCTGGCAATTCCACATCATCAAACACCACGTCACGCTGTGGCACGAAGCCGCGGGTGATTTTGCCGTCTACCGTCGCTTCGACGTACACATACGCCCACTGGTTATCCGGATGGGACAGTGCCGTCAGCTTCGTCCCGGCAGGCAGCTCCGCCTGATGATATTCGCTGACGTTCGGGTCATCGGTCAGGTAGGTGTCAAACGCCGTCAGCATCGGCACATGCACAATCTCGTTCGTCGTCTCGTCGCCGTGCTTGCCTAACTGCGCCCAACCGAATCGGCTCGTCCGCAGGCTGACGCGGTACTCAATCAGCGACCAGTCGCCCACGGTGAGGTACAGCTTATAATCGTCGCCCGTGCTGACGGATGCTTTCCCCTTCGCCGCGCGGTAAGAGGACGTGTCCGGCGCGGAATACACGGCATAGGACTTCTTGCCGCTCTTCTGCCCCGAAACCACCTCCGGATACAAACAGGCGAAGTATTGCAGTCCTTCGCTCGCTTCGTTGATTCGGCGCACGTCATCCGGCCCGCGTTTCGGCATGTTGTGGATGTTGAAGTCTTCCAGCGTGATTTTGGTCATCCACATGGCGCTGTCCTCGCCCAGCGTCACCCGATAGCCGTAAGATGCTATCCGCTCCACCTTCACATCGCCCATCTGCGCTTCCATCAGCGTGTAAAAGGTTCTCCCCTCATTGTTGTGCGACAGCTCAAAATAGTACCGTTCATCAATATCCGGGTACGCCAATTCAAAGCCGTTCTTCGTGCGTGTGATTTCGGGATAGCCCGTTTCTTCCAATTCCGACGGCTGATAGACGGCAGTCGTCGAGAAGATGGCGTCCTTCCAGCCGTCTTTCACCTCATCCACCGCGATCAGCTGATTGTGATAGCGACTGGTCAGAATCGTGTGGGTCGTGGCGGCTTTTCTGTTGTAATCGCTCACCAAGCCGGTATACTCGTCGTAGTCATGTGTCTGCTCCACCATCGCCAGCAATTGCCCGGACAGATTCCAGCTGTTCGCAGATGCGGCGGGCAGTGTCACAGCCAGCGTCAAACACAAAATCAGCAGTATCCGCAGTTTCTTCATATATTCAATCAACTCCTTCGCTTTCTTCAATCGGCAGCGTCATTTGGCGCACGCTTCCGTCCGCCGCCGCCACCCAGTTGCCGTATTTGTCTACCGCGCCATAGGGGACATAAGTGCATCCGCCTTCCCCGTAGGCAAGATTCATCAGCGGCAGGGTCAGCCCCTCGCCGTCCTCCTCTGTCGTGGACACGATATAGTCCACGCCGAAGCGCATCGTCATGCTGTCGCTGTAATTCAGCACAAGGATGCTTTCCGCCGAAATCCAGAAGTTGTCCTCCCCAGCCATCGGATTCTGCACCACGCACCATGTGCCGCCGTAGGGCTGCGCGCCGTCGGTGTCTGAGCAGTAGAAGCGCCCGTCCGCGTCCAGCCGAAGGTACAGATAGCCGATTTCACTGCCGGAATACAGATACCAGCTGCCGACATATTTCGCTGCTTCGTCCGGCAGTTCCACTTCGTCAATCACCACGTCACGCCGCGGCACGAACCCGCACATCGGCTTGCCGTCCACCGTCGCTTCTACGTAGGCATATGCCCAGTCGTCGTTCACGCCCAGCAGATACCACATCGTCAGCTTCGTCCCGGCGGGCAGTTCCGCCTGATGGTACTCGCTGACGTGCGGATCGTCGGTCAGGTAGGTGTCATACGCCGTCAGCATCGGGATATGCAGGCGCTGGCTCTGGGTCGGCTGACCAATCTTTACCCAGCCAAAGCGGCTTGTCCGCAGGCTGACGCGGTATTCAATCAGCGACCAGTCTCCTTCGGTGCAATACAGGCGATACTCATCCCCCGTGCTGAACGACGCTTTCCCCTTCGCCGCGCGGGACGCCTCCGTACTCGGCGCGGCATAGACCGGGTACGACTGCTTGCCGCTTTTCTTCCCCGGAACATTCTGCGCGCCAATCCAGCCCACAGCGTCGTAATTCTCGTACAGCGCCATGCTGCTGTATACATCGCGCATCCGCCGCACGTCGCCCACGCCGCGGCGGGGCATATTGTGGATGTTGAAGTTTTCCAGTGTGACTTCCGTCACCCACATTGCGCTGTCTTCGCCCTGCGTTACCAGATAGCGGTAGGATTCCTGCCGCTCCACCTCCACGCCGCCCATCTTCGCATACGTCAGCGTATACGCCGTTTCGCCCCGGTCATTGCTGATGCGCTCAAAGCGATACAGTTCTTTCACCTTCGGATACGCCAACTCAAAGCCGTTATTGATGCGCGCGAGCTTCGGCTTCCCGGATGTGCTCTGCTCCGACGGCTGATAGACGGCAGTCGTCGAGACAATAACACTCTTCCAGCCGTCCGCGCCCTTTTCCGCCGCAATCAGCTGATTGTGATAGCGGCTCTGCATGATGATGCGCGCGCTATTCTCCTTCCGCGCATAATCATCCGCCAAATGATAATAGTCGTCATAATCATTCGTGTTCGACACAAGCGGCACCAAGGCCTCGGGCAAGCCCCAGCCGTTCGCGGAGGCAACAGGCATTACCATCATCATCAAGGGCAAAATCAGCAGAATCCACCGTTTCTTCATCGCTCTCAGCTCCTTTAGAGGTATTTCCCTACTTAAATAAACGCATCAAGGCGCAATTTCCCTGCGAAGTGCCAAAAATCTTGAAAAATGTTCTGCCAGTTCATTCTGAATCCATCTTTCTATGGTATGATGGCGGACGCAAACAGAAAAGGAGGGATTGAAACCCATGCTACGGATTTTGAAACACCTCAGGTGGAAAGAGTGGCTGCTCGTCGCCGCCTGTGTAGTGCTGATTGTGGGGCAGGTGCAGCTTGACTTAGCCCTGCCTGATTATATGTCGGAAATCACCCGTCTGGTGCAGACGGAAGGCAGCCAGATGAGCGATATCCTGCTCGCAGGGGGCAAGATGCTGCTGTGCGCGCTGGGGTCAATGCTGCTGACGGTCTGCACGACATTCTTTACCGCACAGATTGCATCACGCTTCTCCGCTCGGCTGCGCGGCGAAATGTACCGCAAGGTGGTCGGCTTCTCAAACGAGGAAATCAACCGTTTCTCCACCGCCAGCCTGATTACCCGCACAACCAACGACATTTCGCAATTGCAGATGTTCTTTTCCTTCGGGATGCAGTCGCTGATTAAAGCGCCGATTATGGCGTTCATTGCCGTGGGCAAAATTAGCACGAAGAGCTGGGAATGGTCGCTGCTGACAGGCGGCGTGATTGCGTTCGTGTGCGTGCTGCTGGTGTTCATCATGCTCTACGCCGTGCCGCGCATGAAGAAGATGCAGACGCTGACGGACAACCTGAACCGCATCACGCGTGAGAACCTGACGGGCTTGCAGGTCGTCCGCGCCTACAACGCGGAAAACTATCAGGAGGGCAAATTCGCCAAGGCAAACGAGGAAATGACCCGCAACAGCCAGCAGGCGAACATCGCCATGTCCGTCATGAACCCGGGCATGAATCTGGCAATGAACGGCTTGACGCTGGGCATCTACTGGATCGGTGCGGCGCTCATCAGCGCGATTGCGGTCACGTCGCCCGCCGCGATGATGGAGCGCATCGGGCTGTTCTCGGACATGGTGGTCTTTATGCAGTACGCGATGCAGGTCATCATGGCGTTCCTGATGCTGGTGATGATTTTCGTCATGCTGCCGCGCGTGACCGTTTCCGCGGGCCGCGTCAATGAGGTGCTGGACACGAAGGCGCGCATTGTGGACGGCAAGGAAACGCGGGGCAAGCCCGGAATGAAGGGCGAAATCGAGTTTCGCGACGTGTCCTTCCGCTATCCCGATGCCGACGGCGACACCATCCACCACATCTCCTTCACCGCACATCACGGACAGACAGTTGCCCTCATCGGCGCAACTGGCTGCGGCAAGAGCAGCATCATCAACCTGATTCCGCGCCTGTATGACGCAACAAGCGGGCAGGTGCTGGTAGACGGCGTGGACGTGCGTGACTACACGCAGGACGCCCTGCGCAGCAAGATCGGCTTTGTGCCGCAGAAGGCGTTCCTGTTCGCCGGCACGGTCAGCAGCAACGTCGGCTACGGCGAGGACAACGCGTCGGACGCTGCCATCCGCAAGGCGGTTTCCATCGCGCAGGCGGCGGAATTTGTCGAATCCCCGGAGGTCGGGTATTCCGGCACGGTCGCGCAGGGCGGCTCGAACTTCTCCGGCGGGCAGAAGCAGCGTTTGTCCATTGCCCGCGCAGTGGCGCGCGACCCGGAAATCCTCGTCTTTGACGACTCCTTCTCCGCGCTGGACTACAAGACCGACCATGCATTGCGTCAGGCGCTCCGTGAGCAGACCAGCGGCACGACGAACATCATCGTCGCCCAGCGCATCGGTACGATTCGCGACGCGGACTGCATCCTCGTCATTGAGGACGGCGCGATTGTCGGCAAGGGCACGCACCGCGAGCTGATGGAAAGCTGCAAGGTCTATCAGGAAATCGCGTATTCTCAGCTGTCGAAGGAGGAACTTGCGTCATGAGTGAAACGAAACGCCGTCCGGGCGGTCATCCCGGAATGCGTGGGCCGGGCGTACCGGGCGAAAAGGCGAAGGACTTCCGCGGTTCACTGGGGAAGCTCGTCCGCCACTGCAAGCCCTTCTATCCGGTCATTTGCATCGCGATTCTGGGCGACTTGGCAGGCGTCATTATCCGCCTGATCGGCCCGAACAAAATCAGCGAAATCACCAACCTGATTACCGCCGGGCTGCGCGGCGAGATTGACATGCCCGCCATCCAGAAAATCTGCATCACGCTGATAATTCTCTATGTCGTCGGCGCGCTGCTGAGTTTCATGACGGGGCTGGTGATGACCGTCGTCACGCAGAAGGTCAACCGGGGCTTGCGCGACGGCATATCCCACAAAATCAACCGCCTGCCGGTCAGCTACTTCCAGTCCACCTCCACCGGCGACGTGCTCTCCCGCGTTACCAACGATGTGGACACCATCGGGCAGACGCTGCAAAACAGCCTGACCAGCCTTGTCTCCGCCGTGACGATGTTCATCGGCAGTGTCGTGATGATGCTCTCGACGAACTGGGTCATGGCGCTGACGGCGATTGTGTCGTCGATGCTGGGCTTCGGGCTGATGCTTGGCATCATGAGCCGCTCGCAGAAGTACTTCGTCGCGCGCCAGCGGTGGCTGGGCGATCTGAACGGCCATATTGAAGAAATCTACACAGGGCACAATGTCGTCCGCCTCTTCGGCGCGGAGCAGCGCGAACAGCAGGCGTTCGACCGCATCAACGGCAAGATGCAGGAGACGGACTGGAAGAGCCAGTTCATGTCCGGCCTGATGATGCCGCTGATGGGCTTCATCGGCAATTTCGCGTATGTGGCGGTGTGCGTCGTCGGCGCGGTGCTGGCGATGAACGGCTCGATTACCTTCGGCGTGATTGTCGCCTTCATGATGTATGTGCGCCTGTTCACCTCGCCCCTGAGCCAGTTAGCACAGGCGGCGACGAACCTGCAATCCGCGGCGGCGGCGGCAGAGCGCGTCTTTGAATTCCTTGAAGCGAAGGAAATGCCCGACGAATCCCACCTGCCCGCACAGACCACAGCCGTTCGCGGCGAGGTGACGTTCGACCACGTCCGCTTCGGCTACACGCCGGACAAAATCATCATTCACGACTTCTCCGAGCATGTCCAGCCGGGTCAGAAGGTCGCCATCGTCGGCCCGACCGGCGCGGGCAAAACCACGATGGTCAATCTGCTGATGAAGTTCTATCCGCTGGGCGGCGGCGAAATCCGCATTGACGGCGTACCGCTGTCGCAGATGACGCGCGAGCATGTCCACGACCTCTTCGGCATGGTCTTGCAGGACACTTGGCTCTTCGAGGGCAGCATCCGCGACAACCTCTGCTACGGCAAGGAGGGCATCACGGACGAGCAGCTTGACCAAGTGACCCGCGCGACGGGGCTGTACCACCTCATCTACACCCTGCCGGAGGGTTACGATACCCTGCTTTCCGACAAACTGAACCTCTCCGCCGGACAGAAGCAGCTGATGACGATTGCCCGCGCGATGATTGAAAACGCGCCGATGCTGATTCTCGACGAAGCGACGTCCTCCGTCGATACACGCACAGAAATGCTGATTCAGCAGGCGATGGACACGCTGACAAAGGGGCGTACCTCGTTCGTCATTGCGCACCGCCTCTCCACCATCAAGAATGCGGACAAGATTCTGGTCATGCGCCACGGCGACATCATCGAATCCGGCACGCACGAAGAACTGCTGCAAAAAGGCGGCTTCTACGCGGAACTGTATAATTCGCAGTTCGAGCAGGCGTAACACATTTTCCAACTGCATAACAACCCCGGCAGCACACAAGGACGATTGTCCAGCGGCTGCCGGGGCTTTTCTATTGCGGTAGGATACGCTCTCCGTTTTTCCCCTGCAATGAAAAAGACCAGCATCGAGAGAAAACCTTCTCCCATGCTGGTCGGTCGCGCCCATTTGGCGCGACAATATTGAGTTGGTCAAAAGAGCAGCTTGGGGGCGCGTCTGCGGACGCGCAAAGTTACTGGCAGGGACGCT
>OLSK01001046.1_pt1 | contig 22023 bp, 20 predicted proteins | sample 1672781 | NCBI WGS metagenome assembly OLSK01 (sample SAMEA3136723, study PRJEB25190) | human gut metagenome | biome: human gut; feature: human-associated habitat; material: faeces | place: Austria | collected 2013 | reverse complement strand
GAGGCGGAAGTATATGACATTCGAGTATATGCTGAACGAACGCGAGCGCAAAGGACTGGAATTGGGATTGGAGCAGGGTCGTGAGCAGGGTCGTGCCGAAGGCGAAGCGCAAAAGCAGCGCGAGATCGCGAAACGAATGCTGCAGGAAAATATTGAGAAGTCGGTCATCACAAAGGTAACAGGTTTATCTTTAGAAGAAATTGAAAAGCTCTAGTGATTTACGAAGGCTTCCCGTTTTTATGTGACTAAGCTATGAAAGAAGGCTGCCGCATGAGCGCGGCAGCCTCTTATGTATCATATTATTTTTTTACTTTATGCTAGCGATTGGTTTCAAGCAGGCCGTAGTCGCTGTCATTTCTCTTATAAACAACACTGACGCTGTCAGTTTCCTCATCTAAGAATACAAAGAAATTGTGCTGCAGCATCTCCATCTGCATGATAGCTTCGTCCACCGTCATCGGTGTCAGCACATATTTTTTGGTCTTAACAACTGTGCCGTTCTCCTGCGCTGCCTCCGGAATCATTTCAAATCTGACGGATTCTTTGGATTTGTTTCTCTTTTGCAGTTTGCCCTTGTACTTTGACATCTGACTCATCAGCTTGTCGCCTACAATGTCGATGCAGTCAAATACGTCTTGGGAAACATCCTCCGCTCTGAAAATCGTTCCTTTGGTCACAATCGTGGTTTCCATTTTTACCTTGGCCTTTTCAGGGTGAATAACCACCTTTGCCTGAATATCATCGGCAAAATATTTGCCCAGTTTCTCAAACTTTTTGTCAATTGCGTCCTGGATCTTGTCACTGATGGTAATGTTTTTGCCTGTTACGATAATCTTCATACTGATGACCTCCTCTCGTCTGCGTCCGGCGAAGCCGCCGCAAACTTCAACTGATATGGGTCGTACGCTTTTATCGCGTCTTTCGTGTCGGTCCGCCGAAAACGAACCTAAAAGCGCCCGCACGACGAGCAGACATTCTCTGTTCTGCTTGCACCTATTATACCACATCGCGCATAAAAATCCTATACTCTTTTTTGTGTTTTATGAAAATTTTGTAAATGTCGCCCGACTGACCTGGTCTTTGCCCCCACACTTGCCTTTACCCGATTTTCGGAGGACTTACTTCTAAGGTACGCCATGATCACCGCCCGAACTCCTGCGTGACGGCTTACGTGGATCCTTTTGCCCGCACCTGGCTTGGATTTGCAACCACAGACCCGAGCGACACTACCATTTTAACGGGTTTCATGCGGCCGCGCAAGTATTTTTTTAAGCGTACGCATCAAAAGCATTCATTTCATATCGGTGAACTGCCCATTGTCTAAAGCCAATGGGCTTTCTGCTTCAAACTGACACAAATTCCTTCGAATTTTTTGCTGCGCGTTATTCCTCTATGCCTACATCAAGCATCCATGGTTCCTCCGATTTCGGCGGCGATTTCACTCCGAGATCTGAATGAAGACGGCCTGCATCAAGCATCCATGCTTCCTCCGGGCTTGACTGCTGCGTCTTTGGAAAATGTCCCGACGCGAAATGGTTTCCGGTTGCCAGCGCCGCGAGGTGTACCTCCGCGACGCCTGCTTCTTTGAGCACTCTGGCGCATTGATTCGCGGTCGCCCCTGTGGTGTAAGCATCATCCAAGAGCAAAATGCGCGCCCCTGCGAGTTTGGACAGGAAGGCAGGCGCAATGGCAAACGCGTTGTTGAGATTCGCGCAGCGTTCCTCCGCGGACAAAGCGCGCTGCGGCGTGGTAGCCTTTACGCGCAGCAGCGCGTCGGCAAGCAGGCGCGGATAATGCGGCTGCTTCCGAACTGCCTCTTGTTTCGGGACTGCGTCCCGCATCCGTTCCGTATCCCGCCGCGCCTCCGCCGCGGCCCGCGCGTCTTGCGCTTCGCGCGGCACACCCGTTGCATGAGACGCGCAAAGTTCCGTTTTGGGGAACTCGCAGAATACGTCGGATTCCCAGCCTTCAAGCTTTATCAACGGCGCGTCCGGCTTGGTGATTCCGTCATCCGCGCGCAAAGCGTCGCGCCGCTCTGCCGCGGTTTCAAGGCTTTTCTTTTCCATCAAGTCCTCAATCCGGGATTCTCGCAGGCGCCTCTCTAAGTGCTTGCCGATTTTGGCAGTCTGGTTGAAGCCGCGCTGGGCCAGCCTTTTGGCGTGCAGCGGCACAGGCACGATAAAATCCGTCCGCAGCAAATGCCGCGTGTCAGGGTCGCTGCAAATTCGATCCGCGAGGATATCGGCAATCACCCGCGCCGTATAAGTATGCTTGTTGTATTTGAGGTCAAAGATTAGCCGCCTGCCATAGAGCCCATAAGAAATGCACGCCACTGCCGAATCAAGATCGCTTGTCTTCCCTGTTTCCGCCTCCTGCGTCGCGAGATCAATCGTCAGCCAACCCCATTCGATACGGCGAATACAATGGTCACACAGGCAGTAGCTGCGGCTTTGATCAATCAGATTGCCGCAGCAAACGCAGTAAGTTGCCATCGGATACAGCAGCTGCAAAGCCGTTGTGCCCGCCTTTTTCACAAATTTCCTCATATCCGCACACGTTCTTTCTTCATATATTTCCCAGTCAGCAGAATCGCTGTGCAAAGACATTGGCCCGGTCGCTGAGCGGCTCCGTCTTCGCCTTTCGGCTCGCCGATTGCCTTCGCTCGGGCATCTGTCTTGCATCAGCTCTGCTGTCGCCTCCGGCTCCGCAATCGCTGTGCAAAGACATTACACCATTCCGTACAGTCCTACTAGCCGCGAGCAGAGTCCGGAATTACGGCCGCGGCTTCGGTTGTTGTCAGTCATCGCGTTCAAATAGTCCGGATTGCCGACGATATAGACCTGCCGCTTACCACGCGTAATCGCGGTGTAGATCAAGCTTCTGGTCGCCAGCACCGGCGGAAACCAAGTCATCGGTATGATGACGATCGGATATTCGCTGCCTTGGCTCTTATGCACCGTTACTGCGTAGGCATGTTCGATTTCGTCGAGCTGCACATACTGATAGACCACCCAGCGATCATCGTCGTAGGTGATGGTTACCGTCCGCAGATCGAGATCGATGCCGGAAACGATACCGACCTCACCGTTAAAAATTCCCTTGCCGTCATAGCCTTTTCCACTCGTCGGCTTCTGTCCGCGCGGTGCCGGAAGCCCGCCGCTCGTCTTGGGAACGCCATGATAACGCCATTCCAGACGATAATCGTTTTTAATCTGCATAACGCGATCGCCCATGCGAAAAATCCGTTTGCCGAAGTTTAGCTCCGGTTTATCTTTTTGGGGTGGATTGAAGGTCTCCTGCAGCTTGAGGTTAAGGTTCACGCTCCCCAGAATTCCTTTTTTGGTCGGCGTCAGCACCTGCACTTCTTCCCGCGCGCAGCGCCCCGCCAGCGCAGCAATCTTGAACAGAATTTCCTGCTGCTTGTCTCCGCGAATCAGCTGAAAATCATCTCCGAAGCGCGGATATTCCCCTCGGTTGATGCGGTGCGCGTTCTGCACGATGCCACTGTCTTCCGCCTGTCGGTAGATTTCTGTCAGTCGGATTGTATCAAAATATTCACTGTCAATCAAATCCTGCAGTACATTGCCCGCGCCAACCGACGGCAGCTGGTCCGCGTCGCCGACCAAAATCAGCCTGGTTCCCTGCTGCAGCGCGTCGCACAACGCTTCCGCCAGCAGCAAATCCATCATGGAAGCTTCATCGATGATGACTGCCTGATATTCGAGCGGCTGCAGCGCGTTGCGTCCAAAGGACATTCCGCCTGTCGCTTCATCGTAATAGTATTCCAGCAGTCGGTGAATGGTACAGGCATAATGCCCGCTGGTTTCCATGACGCGCTTGGCAGCGCGTCCGGTCGGGGCGGCAACTGCTGTTTTGAGACCGCTCCCTTCCAAAATCGAAAGCAAGGTCCTGATGACGGTTGTTTTCCCTGTACCGGGACCTCCGGTAATGATCGACACACCACTGCGCAGGGCGATCTGAACCGCTGTCCTTTGCTGCTCCGAAAGCGCGATGCCCTCCGTTCCCTCGGCTTTGCGCAGCATCGCCTCTTCATTCACGCAAACCTGGGGCAAGCCCTCCCGCGGATTGACCATGGCCGCGAGTTTTCCGGCAATTGCGCATTCTGCCCTATAATATCCGTAAAAATAGACCACACGCTTACCTTCGACCTCCGCCATCTGTAAACGTCCGTCAAACACCATATCCTCAAGCACATCGTTGATGATACCGCTGCCAAGCTCCAAGAGCGCGCAAACCCGTTGATTAAGCTCTTCCATCGGCGCGAACACATGCCCTTCGTTCAAATACGCGTGCATCACAAACTCCACAGCCGCCTGCACCCGATAGGGATTGTCATCGGCCATACCGAGCCGGCGCGCGGTTTCGTCCGCCTGCGCGAAGCCCAGCCGCGGGAATTCTTCCAGCAGCCAAAAAGCGTTATCCTGTGTCAGCGCGATAGCCGCCTCACCGACCAAATCATAGATTTTGATGATATAGTAGTTGGAAAATCCCAACCCGCGAAAAAACAGCACTTCTTCCGCGGGCACCTGACTGATCTTGGTAATGCCGTCGCTGTCATTTCCGAACGTTTCCTGATCTCGCGCTTGCCTCTGCGTGAACGAAACCTCGGAGACTGCAATCTGCTCCCTGTGCGCTGCGGCCTCGTCTGTTTCCGCGGGCTTCTCGACGCACAGCTCCGCAGGCGCCGCGGCCGCTTTGACGTTTCCATCCCATCCCCGCGCCGACATACCGTTTGCGGAGACTGCCTCGTCTGTTTCCGCGGGCGCCGCGCCTTCGTTTTTCGCCGCACCGTTTGGTCGCCCCTGCACATCAAAAGCGGCGGCGGCCTCGCCGCCGCCGACTTTTCCCTTGTCTAGCGTAACCACTTCACACCTCTTGTCATGGCTGCGAATTTGCTTTTCTTATACTTTTTCGCCAGCTGCAAAAGTTCCTTATAGTTGTTCATGTTCGGCTTGACATGAATTGTTTCGACGAGCATCGAAAGCATCTTTCCCGCGTTGTCCGGCGTACAAATTCCCGCCTCGATCAAATCATTGGCATCGATGGCCAGGTCCTCTGCGAAAACAGCTTCGCCTTTGCGTTTGAACTCGTCGATCATGTACATTTTGCTCTGAATCTTGGTATCGGAATGATACTCGAACACAATGCGCTGTGCTTTTTCCAAATTCGCGAGATATTGATAGCGATCCCACCCCCGCTCATAAATAAAGCGTTTAAGCTCATTTGGCTGCGCGGTAAAATACAGCTTCGCCATATCACGCGTCGCGTCAACCAGATGCTGATGGGTCTCGGCGTCAAAATTCAGCTTCTCAATCGACGGCATCGCCTTTTTGCGCGAAACACAGGTGTAGAACAAGCCCAGTCTGCGCTCCGGCACCTGATAGGTCCGATCGATATTCTCCGCCAAAGTCATCAAATCGCTCTTTTCTCTGCGTGTCAGGCGCGCGACCACATCATCTCCCAAAATGATATGCAGGATTCCGGTGTCCATGATCAGACCCAGTCCCTTGCCGCCATGCGCTGACGTAATGGTTTCCGTAAAGGCGTCTCGGATTCTATCCACGCTGACCTTTTCCAGCAGCCGGTAATTTTGAGAAATCGCCTCAAAAACCTCCTTGGTCAGGTCAAAGTCCAGCTCTGCTGCATATTGCACCGCCTTCATCATCTGGATCGGGTCTTCTCGGAAAATCTCCGCGGCTGGTCTTGTGGTTCGAATGAGTTTTTTCTTGATGTCCTCACGTCCGTTGTATGGATCGACAAGGCGATACGGATTGTCCGCGATCGCGTTCATGGTAAAGGCCCTGCGCGCCACGTCGTCTTCTATTTTATCACTGAACAGCACCAAGCCAGTTGATCCTGTCTGCGCCGATTGTCTCACCTGTCCCGACTGCACTGACTGTCCCTGCTCTCCTGTTTGTTCCTCCCGCGATATCAGGGATTCCCGCGCGGCCTCCGCGCGCTTGCGATAAGTGCCGACATCGACGATGATGCCGTCCTCTCCCGCGAATTTTCCCTCGTCATCATAGTGTTCTTCAATAAATTCCATGCGGAGGATTTTGTATTTTTCGCTGTGAATCTGCGCTTCCGGAAACAGTTCTCTCAGCTTCGTGAAATCCGCGTCAGTCGCGACATCCCAGCCGATCGGTTTCCGTCCGAGCAGAGCGTCGCGGACGCAATCACCGACAGCAAATGCCTCCTGCTTCGCGTCTGTCAAGGTCTTGATGATTTTGGCAACTTCCTTTGGTAACTTGATCATATATCCTCCTTCATATTCTCCTTCTCGCGATATTCTCATGCCGCGCGGCAGGATTTCCGCGCTCTCCCTCGATTTCACACGCTTTGAAATCGTCCACGCGTATCGTCTGCCACGCCACTTGCGCCTGTCGCTTGGCATTTGGCCTCTTGCGCGCCTGCCGCTTGGCGAAACGCCTGCTCAGACCGTCACGCTTCGCTTACAGATTTTGCTCAGGTGCTATGGCTTCTCTTTGGACCTGCTGCGCGTCAGCAAGGGCCGCGCCCGCAAAAGCCGGTTTGTACAGTCTGCGGTTATCCAAAGTCCGCACCTTCTCGCTGAACTGCCCCGGTTCAGTGTTCTCCAGCGCCGCCTGCATATCGAACATTCTCGCGTCAAGAATATCTAGGTAATGCAGTACCTCTGCCTCCGGGAAAAGCGGCTTTTTTGGACTTCCGTATTCCGGCTCGTAGTGATGTGCCAGGATCATATGCTCCAGCATAATCGCCTTTTCCCGCGGAAAACCGAGTTCTTCCGTCACGCGATCGAGCATTTTTACACCCTGCACAATGTGTCCGAGCATCTGTCCTTCAAAAGAATAGCCGGTTGCGATGCCGTCTGTGCCCGCTTCGATTTCGTTCAGTTTTTCCATGTCATGCAGAATCACGCCTGCCAAAACAAAGGAAGGGTTCAAATTCGTGTAAACCTGACACACGCGCTCGCCGGTCATCAACATCCGCTTGGTGTGATACAAGAGGCCCCCCAGCTGCGCGTGGTGATTCTTCTGCGCCGCCGGATAATACAGCAGCTTTTCGCGGTTATCCGTCAGCACTTTGACGCAAAGCCCGCGCAAATCCTCATCTTCCAGCTTTTGCGCGACGGTCATGATGTAATCATACATGGCCTGCGGGTCTTCCGGCGCAGCTTGCAGGAAATCGCAGATTTCCTGCCCGTCGGCCTCGGCCGCCGGGCGGATCCTCTGGATCCGAAGCTGCGGCTGTCCTGCCCATTCTGTCACCAATGCCTTCACCTTGATGATATCTCTCACCTTTATTTCATCCAGCCGCGCGTGTTCCTCCTCGCTGACATCCCACTTTTTGGCGGAGACCTCGCCGCTGTTGTCTCCCAGCGTAATGTCCAGATACTGCTTTCCGTTCGCACCGGTTTTGATCGCGCTGGCCTTCACCATGAAGAAGTCCACAACCTCCATGTCCTTCTTCAAATCCTTCACAAAAATTTCTTTCATATTTCTATCATCTGCCTTTCGTCAGTTAACGATATTTTACCATAAACATCCTATTGCCGCAACCGACTTTTACGCGTACGACTGTTTCACTTTTATGGCGCTGACGTTTCCGCTCGTTTTTCATGCACGCGACCTTGCACGCTTTCACGCATGCGGCTCTGCTCGCTTTTCATGCACGTGGCTTTGCACGCTTTCATGCATACAGCTCTGCTCACTTTTCATGCACGCGGCTTTGCTCAGCTCCCACAAAAATCCTACCTTTGATCCAATGTTTTCCCATCTACGCACGTCCCATGCGCGGCAAAATAAAACGTTCCGCCAATTCGCGGATTTGCAGGCTGTTAATATGTCCGCTGCGATCGTCTGCCGTCACAATCAATTGCTGTCCGATTGTAAACCCGTTCCGGTGATACAGCCGAAGCTTCCTCGCAAAAGATTCCGTATAATTTTTCTCCTGCAGCAAGCCCAAATGCTCCCAGTAAATCACGCTTCCATCCGGACACAAAATCGTAAAATCCGGATGCAGGACAACCTCCCTGCCTTCCTCATCCACAAGCCTCGCTGCGGCTTCATATAAAAACGGAATTTCCAGCATCGTCAAAGTGTCCGCGAGAATCACCTCTGACTTCGAACGCACCAGGATTCCGGACATTGTCCTCTGCGTTCGTCCTTCCGCGTAAAACTGCCTCGGCTTCGCGCCATGTGCCGCATCCTTTGTTCCTTCCAGCACCTCTCTGCTGCCTGCTGCCAGTCCCAGCAAATCCGCCGAAAAAAAATACTGCCCGCGCTGCAGCTGTTCGGCTGAAAGATTCTGATACGCCTCGCGCATATCTTTCTGCACCGACAAAAAATCATAGGGTTGATACAACGCCGCCCACTTTTTTTCACGCTCCACATTGCGTTCCATCCGCTTGACAGCCTCCTGCATCAGGCGCTTCATCTGCAGCTGCCAGACCTTCTTCCCCTCGCTCTGCTTGAGATACCGCTGTCTGCGCTCCTTTCCCTTTGCCCCCGAAACACCGGTGTTCACGAAGTAAGCACAGCCGCCTTTGCGTTTTCGAACCGTCAGATATCCGGCCGGCATATTGCGAAGCTCTTGCTTATACCTTCTAATCAACTTTTCCTGTAATTTTATATCTTCCTCCAGCAATCTTTTTATATCTCGCACACGCTGCCTCCTTCGCTCTCGCCCTTCTCGCTTTTTCGCCTCTGCTTTGCTCTCACTGCTCTCTGTGCTTTCCGTGCTCTTACTGCTCGTCTTGTTTAAATTCTATCATATTTGTATTTTTTTGCAAGTGTTTTTTTGCATGTCAAAGAATTTTTTTCCTTATCAAGGGTCATTTCCCGCAAACTAAGGTTTTTTGCCTGAGAAAATCATGTTCCGCACGCGAAAGTCTCTTCTCTCCCCCGAAGAAATTCTGTTCCGCACGCGAAAGTCTCTTCTCTCCCCCGAAGAAACTCTGTTCCGCACGCGAAAGTTCCCATTTTAGCACCTTTTTCCTTCAAAGATGTCATGCACCCGCCCAAACGCCAAGGAAAAACTTGGAATTTCTTCTGCGTTCGCCATATTTTTGTTCTTCTTCACATAATTCTTTTATTTCTATTGGTTCTACGCACATTCTTTGGAATATAATTCCTCCCTTTTTCTTGCTTTCTTCTTCTCACCGTCTGCTTCGTTACATCTTTTTGATAGTTTTGCATCAAAAAGCGGCGCGCGGCAGGAGAACCGTTCGCGCATAACACGCGAAGCTGGATGAAAGGCAAAAAAGCGGCGCGCGGCATGAGAAACCGTTCGCGCATATCACGCAATGCTGAGTGAAAGGCAGAGAAGCGGCGCGCGGCAGGAGAAACCGTTTGCGCATAACACGCGAAGCTGGATGAAAGGCAAAAAAGCGGCGCGCGGCAGACCCTCGCAAATGCAAAAAAAGAAAGCAGCCTGCTATAGGTTTTCCATTTCCTTAGCAGGCTCACGTCTTCTTGCTTTCTAATGTCAAGTGTTGTTCTCAATCAAGAGATTCTTGCTCTACATGCGCGCGTTACTATTTTGCGTTGCGATTGGCGTATACTTATCGTACGGCGCGGCGCGGCTTGGCGCGGCTTGGTGTGACTTAGCGTAGCTTGGCGTGACTTAGTGCGACGCGACTTGTCGTGACTTAGTGCGGCGCGGCTTGGCGCAAGTCTTTCGCGATTTAAGCAGGCGCTGATCTGAAAATCAGATTTGGTACACGCGGTTTGCCTTACGCGCCGCGGCTTTCGGTGTTTCGCCGTCCGCATAGCCGAGAATGCAATGCCCGATCCCCTCATATTCTTCGGTAATGCCAAGAGACTGCAGGAGTTCTTTTCCCCAAGGCGTCTCAAATTCCTCTTTTGCTCTGTGGATCCAGCAGCTTCCAAGTCCCAGCGCATGTGCGGCGAGCATCATGTTGCCGAGCACCAAACTGCCGTCATATACATGCGTCGGCCAGTCCTTGCGTGCCAGTACGACCAGCACTGTCTGCGCACCATAAAACGGGTCCAGGTTCTCATTCGAGCTGCCGATGATTTGACGGTTCATCATGGAAAGCTTATCCCGCACCGCGCGGTCAGCGATCTGAATCACGATTACATCCTGCTCTCCCTTGCCGCTCGCGGCATAAAGTCCCGCCTCGATCACTTGGTCAATCAGTGCCTGCGGCACCGGTTCCATTGTAAATTTGCGAACACTCCGTCTGGTTTTCATATTGTCCAATACTTGATTCATCGTATCGCCTCTCTTTCTTGATAATCTAAAATCATTCTATCACCTTTTTCTGTTTTAGACAATCGCACTTTTTGTTTTGTGTGCGGTGCCCGCACCGCACATTCTCGAGTGCTGCCGCAGTCCTGCCTGCATACGGTCCGCATAATTCTTAGCGTTTTCTTCCCTCCTGTATCCACGCGTTCCGCTTTCCACCTCATGCGCCATCCTTTCCACACGCCCGCGCCTCACGCCATTCACGCGCGTCTATAAAAAATCCTGCATAATGTAGGAGTTTTTTGACTTTTTCGCATCAAAAATGCCTGACGCCAAGAAAGAGGGCGTTGCCCGACCGCTGTTTCACCTATAATTCCAAGAATATATTGTAAGTTCTAGAGTGACCCATGCAAATTCACAGGACATTTTATCCTGTAAGCGCCTCGTCTCCGTAAAATCGAGGGCTTTACGCTATGCAAAAGCATAACTTCGACGAAAAACGACATTTGGTTATACATTTTTGAGCCGCAAATCCGCAAAAAGGTGCACATTATGCAGGATTTTTGCAAGCAGCCATTTCCGAACCATACCCGTCGTTCCATCACCCCACGAACACGAAATGAAAACGCTGCCCCATTGATTGCATCAAGCAACCCAAGCGGCAACTCCATGCTTTCGCTAAACCCCAAGGCAAAGCCCGTACCTCCATCCTCTCCCAAAGGTACGGGCCACAGTCATATTACATCATATACGGCACCGGATCGATTGGCGCATCATCCAGCCAAAGCTCCAGATGCAGATGCGGGCCGGTGGCCATGCCGCTGCTGCCAACAGTCCCGATCTGCGTTCCGGCGCTGACCTCGTCACCTGCCGCGGTCTGCGCCTCTGCCAAACACGCATAGACCGTGCTGAAACCGCTGTCGTGATCGATCACGACATAGTTTCCGAGCGAAGCACTGAACGCCGCAGTCCGCACCTTGCCGTCAGCCGCCGCCAGCACCGGCGTGCCTCGATCTGCGACAAAGTCCACACCGTCATGCGCCTCGGCATTTTCCACATACGGATTCTCAAAGGCGAACGGACAGCTGATTTTGAACGACGTGTTCACCTCTGCATCAGCATTCATGTCGGCATCAGCGCCTACTCCCGACCCGCGTGCTGCATCCATGTCAGTATCGATGGCTGCACCCATGCCCGGCGCCTGCTGCGCAGCGCCCAACTCTGCCTTTGCATCCGGCTGCCCAAACAGTGCATCGAGGCTGAACCCTTTGACCGCATAAACACTGCCGCAGCCCAAAGCCAGAACCAACACAGCTACAAGGGCCAGCGTCAGCCGCTTCGTCCGCACGCTCTGTCCAACTCGCACACTCTGTCCGCTTCGCATATTTTCTCTCAGTTCTTTTCGTCTCATGGTTTCCATTACCCTTTCCAGAGTATCCTCCGGAGCTTTCAGGTTCTGAAAGGCCTTCTTCATTTTTTCCTTATCACTCATACGGATACCTCTTCCTCCAAGTACTTTCTGAGTTCCTTTCTCGCACGCGCCAGCCGCGTCCCCACCGTCCCCGGTGGAATCTTCAAGATCCCTGCGATCTCCTGTATCTGATACCCCTCCAGATAATACAGCACCACCACGATCCGCTTGGTCCGATCCAGTTTCATCACCGCCGTAAACAGATCCTGACAGTCCGCCTCTTCAAACGCAAGCTGTTCCGCATAGTCATCGATGTTTTCGTGTCTGCGCCATAAGCGCCGCCAAAATTTGCGGCACTCGTTATAGGTGACCTTCACCAGCCAGTTTTTGATATGCGCCCGGCTCTCAAAAACATAGTCCGTCTCATATAGGCGCAGCAGCACCTCCTGCGTGACATCCTCCGCATCCGCCTGCGACCGCAGACAGCTGAACGCCACACGAAAAACCATGTCCATGTACTCCTGCGCACACCGCTTGAACTCTTCCGTACTTAACATTGACTTTCTCCCTCGAAAAGCTTTTCATAGGTATTATCCATGATCCCACCGATTTTTTTCACTCCACTCCCATTTTTTTAAGAAAATCTCTCCGCCCGGCATGCCCCCGCCCCACGACATCCTCGCGCGTCTCCAAAAAATCACTCGATCTCTTTCGAGCCATGCCTATCGTCCCATCACCCCACCGCAGCCCGTACCCTACATCTGAAAGGATACACGCCCGCGTACAAAACCGCCGCACGCTGCAAGCTGCAGCGTACGGCGGTTCATACGCATCATACAAGATACCGCTTATGCCTGTTTGAGCAGGACGGAGGCTTTGAAGAGATCACCGTCGACGGTGATTTCAAAGACACCATCCATCAGTTTGGTCAAGTCACGCGCGATGGCCAGACCGAGACCGCTGCCCTCGGTGTTGCGGGATTCATCGCCGCGTTTGAAGCGCTCCATGAGTTCGTCCGCGGAGATATTCAGACGGTCTCTGGATATGTTCTTAACCTCAAGCAGTACGAAACCATTGGCTGCAGCTCCAGCCGATGCAGTGCCAGCCGATGTACTGCATCCGGCAGATGCAGTCGTCCCTGCTGCACTGCCTGCTTTACGGTTCACGCTGCTGATGTCGAGGTAAACGCGGCTGCCCGGCAGCGCGTACTTGCTGACATTGCCGAGGAGATTTTCGAGAACGCGCCACAGGAGCTGCCCGTCCGCCATGACCCGCGGTCCTGCGGAGGCTATGCCTGCCGCTGCGCCGTCATCAAACACTGCTGCGTCGTCCATACCGCCCGCTGCAGCAGCCTGCACACCTGCACGCATTCCCTCTGTCATACCGTCTGCGGCATCGAAAGACGCGGCATCGAAAGGCGCGACATTTACGTTTCCTTCCGCGCATTCCTCCCCTGCCGGACGGCTTGCCTTCGGATTCCATGCGGTGTTCATAACCGGCGTACTCTGCGCGCAGTGATTCGACACGAGGATCTCCAGCTTTCGCGCCGCCAAACGCTCGTTCATTTCTCCAAGACTCTGGCTGATCAATGACCCCAGATCAATCGCTTCCATGCGCACCGGCATATCGCCGCTGGAGGCCTTGGCAGCTTCAAAGAGTTCCTCCGTCAGAACCCGCAGTCGCTGCGTTTTTTCATCGAGAATCTCCAAGTACTCCGGCGCGTGCGGACTGTCCAGTCCTTCCTGTTTCATCAGATCTATATAGGAAACCATCGAGGTCAGCGGCGTTTTCAGATCGTGCGAAACATTGGAGATCAACTCCGTTTTCATGCGCTGATTTTTGAGTTCGTTCTGCACCGCCAGATTCGACGCCTGCGAAATCTCATTGATGTCCGCCGCCAGTCTGCCCAGCTCGCCGACATTTCCCCTGCGATCCGTCTCGACCGGAATCCGATAGGCGAGATTGCCGCTTTTCACCTCTCTGACGCCGCCGCGAATTTCCGTAAACTGTCTGACTAATCTCGGTATGCAAAGGATTACCGCAGCCAGCACAAGCACCGCGCCAAACCATGTCATGGAGAGCAGCATGCCGCCAATCAAAAGTGCCATGACTTTCACCATGGTCTTGTCACTGGACGCAATCCCGCGGTAGATCGACAGCGCAATGCCGCCGAAGAAAGATGTTTCCCAGAACATACGCGCCTTAAGCTTCTTGACCAAAGACACGAAGCAGAGCAATGCCAGCAAGATGCAGACCGCCATGCCGCTGATGCAAAGGATCCAGATCGCCGTATTGCTTGGTCCGAACACATAATCGCTCGGATGCGTCGGCGTGTAAACACCCTTGATGTTGATGCGAAACCATATCGCGTACATCGGCACAGCCAGTGCCACCGCGCCGCCGGCGGCGCCGCCGCCGAGGAGAAGCAGCACCTCGGACCAGACACGATCAAAACGATTCAGTTGTATGCTGCCGTCATCTGCGCGTCCCAGGCGTCCCGTCTGCACACATAGGATGATCAGCGCCGCGCAAAACACGATGGCCAGCGCCACCAACGCGAGCAGCAGCCAGCTCAAAAGATCCGACTGCGCGTTTTCATCCGCAAAATATACCACCCATGGACTGTTCTCGATCCATGCCAGGTTCTCCTGTGCCTCCTTTGACGTGATCTCCGTATCCATCCCGATCCATTGATTGTACATTTGCCTGTAATCGCTCATCGCGCTGACCGCCACCGCGAAACTTCCGGCAATTCCCAGCATGGTTCCGCTTAGGACTGACAAAATCCATAGGATACCGTTCAGCGTCCGCGATCCGCGCGCGTTTCCGATTTTTGCTTCCATTTTATACTCCTTCATACTCCTTTTTGTGTTTCAAGCTTTTTACAGCCGGCAGGATCATGCCGCCCCTTTATCCGCGCGGTGCTCGCTATAGTTTCTCCATTTTATAGCCGATGCCCCAGACGACCTTCAGATAACGCGGATTTTTGGGGTCGATCTCGATCTTTTCCCGAATGCGTCGGATATGTACAGCGACCGTATTTTCCGGATTGTACGCCGGTTCATTCCACACCGCTTCATAAATCTGCTCGATGCTGAACACGCGCCCCGCGTGCCGCGTCAAATAGCACAAGATGCCGAACTCGATCGGCGTCACCGCAACCGGCTGTCCGTCCATGCTCACGATTTTCTGCTTGTCATCGACAACCAGTCCCCCTGTGGCATATACCCCTTCTCTCTGTTCGGACGCCTTTTGTCCGGCCTTGCCATCGATACTCCCCAGACGCACATAACGCCGCAGCTGCGACTTGACCCGCGCGACCAGCTCCAGCGGATTGAACGGCTTGGTGACATAATCGTCCGCGCCGACGTTCAGTCCGATAATCTTGTCATAATCTTCGGATTTTGCGGAAAGCATGATGATCGGGATGTTTTTTTCTTCTCGGATTTTCATGGTTGCCTGTATGCCATCCATCCTTGGCATCATGATGTCCATAATGATCAGATGCAGCGGCTGTTCCCGCGCGACACGCAGTGCCTCCGCGCCGTCATAGGCCTTAAAAACCTGATATCCCTCGTTGCGAAGATAAATTTCAATCGCGCCTGCGATCTCCTTGTCATCATCGCAAACCAGAATATTGATCCTGTTCATCGTATCTGTCGTATCTGTCATATCCTCTGTTCCTTTCCGGCTGATACTCCCATCCTATCACCCAATTCTTACAAAACCGCGCGCGCGATTCTTAAGAAATTCTGACAAATCGCGTGCCCCGCCGCAAGGCGCGCACCACAAAAACGGGCGGTCCCTCGCTAACCTGCCGGACCGCCCTTATCTTCTTACCGAATCGCGCCGCGATGAGCCGCAAGTCTTTGCTGCGCGGACATGCGATGCTGTCTCTATTGCGGATTGTACTCGAAACAATCCATATATTTGAGTTTGAACTGATTGATCGCGTGCAGATGGTCAATTCTCGCCTTCACTTCCGGATCATCGATCTCGCCGGTGCGAATATAGCGGTCAAGCACCGCATAGGTGAAGCCGAGATTTTCTTCGTCCGTCTTTGGCTGCAGACCGTCAATCGGCACCTTATCCACGAACATCGCCGGCAGACCGAGTTCTCTGCCGATTGCCTTGACTTCCTGCACAGTCAGGCGCGAAAGTGGGCTGAAATCCCCTGCGCCGTCGCCATATCTGGTCGCGTAGCCGACCCAGTCCTCCGACAAATTGCAAGTGTTCGCCACGCGGCCGTTGTTGGACTGCGCGACCGCATAGGTTGCCGCCATCCGCAGACGCGCCGGAAGATTCGTGATGGTCTGCGGCTGGATATTCTGCTCGCCGAGCTGCGCGTTCAGTTCATTCACCAGTCCATCGTAGCAATCCTTGATATTGATCGTATAGTTTCTGATTCCCAGATGCGCGACCAGCGCCTGCGAAACATTGATGTCAAACTGTTCCCCTTTTGGGAGCAATACGCCGAGTACGCGCTCCTTGCCAAGCGCCTCCACGCAGAGCGCGGCGACAACCGAGCTGTCCTTGCCGCCGGAAACCGCGACCACAGCGTTGCAGCCCTTGCCGTTTTCTTCGAACCAGTCGCGAATCCATGCGACAACTTCATCTTTTACTTTTTTCGCGTCAAAACTCATGTCAGTATCTCCTTTTTATGTTGTTCTATATTTCCAAATCCTTCTTTATCTTTTGAGCCTTCACAAAATCAAAATACATTTTTATTATACACCCTTCTGTTTTCATCGTCTACAAAAAAGAAGTGAAAATCGCCGCAAGGCGCGCCGCGCGTGTGATAAGTCTGCGGCAGTTTCGCGGGCAATTTCCTCATGCTCTTGCATTTTCCATTTTTTTTTGCTATACTATATAGGTTAAAGGCGAAAGGTTTACAAGAAACATACAAATTCCTTAAATAATTTTAATTTTTTTGTAACCTTTCAGGGGGTAAATTTGAGTTATACATGTAAGGAGGAGAAAGGATGAAGGATACTTTCGTACAAGATGAAAGTATTGAAACCATAATCCAGCGTTACAAAAGCACGATTTACGGTGTGGCACTGTCCTATACCAATAATCGCAGCGACGCGGACGACATCTTTCAGGAAGTTTTCCTGATTTATTTCAGAGTCAAGCCGCAGTTTAACGACGAGGAACACCGCAAAGCGTGGCTGATCCGCACAACGATCAACTGCTCACTGCGTGTGGTCGACAGCACTTACCGCAAGCGTACCGTGCCGATGGACGAGATGGATGAAGGGACCTTTCAATTTGAATCCAAGGAAGAGAACGCAGTTCACTTAGCGCTGCGCCAGCTTCCGGAAAAGTATAGAATCGTTCTTCAGCTTTTCTATTTTGAGGATATGTCGATTGATATGATCAGCCGTACCCTGCAGATCAAGCCGGGTACGATCAAAGTTCAGCTCAATCGCGGCCGCGAAATGATGAAAGCAAAGATACGGGAGGTAGACGCATGATGACTGACGATATGATTCGCAGCATGAAAGAGCAAATGACTCCGTCTGACGATGTGGTCACTGATCTTTTGGCGAAAATTGCAGCTCTGGACGCTTCCCCGGCATCATCAGAACACGTTGTGTCCTTTGACGACGCGAGAATTCGCAAAGCATGCGAAGATCTGACCGCTTCTCAGGGGCCTGCGGCAAAAGCTAAGAAGCATACAACTAAATCAATATGGTATTACAGTACGGCAGCAGTTGCCGGCGTTATCGTTTTACTTTCGACTTTTACGATTTTCGGCAGTGCCGACGGCAATCGCGCGTGGGACTTCATCCATACCGCGATTAACGATCCGGCCGTTGTGACTTCCCCGAACCATCCGGACACGGATACGCCGGCGGTCACAGACACGACCGAACCGGACGGCAGTGACAGCTCCGATGATTCGGAACTGCAAGTTCAGGAAGATGAGAATCAAGGTGGTTTCCTGCAGAACCTTTTCGGCAATAAACAGCAGAAGCAGCAGGATACCAAGGATACCGACGGCAAAGACAGCGAACCTGCGAATCAGGGCTCGAACGCGAATCATGGCAGCGGAAACAGCGGCAAAGCTGACTCCGACAAGTCAAACACCGCGGCTCCGCCGATCCACACTACGGATGACAGGGAAAACTCCGGAAGCGAGAATTCTGGCAACAGCAATTCCGGTACGGTTACCCCGCCTGCTCCGGATGACGGCAACGGCAATTATGTTGTCGGCGACAGCAAGGTCACGCCTGGCTCGCCGGGTACCGCGGATATCTCGTTCAACCGCGAAATTCTCGCCGAAAGTTCAGTTTCAAACCTGACGATTTCCGGCAGCAACTACGTCGTTGAAAAAGCGACCACGACTGCTGCGACGGCTTCTGAGATCAAATCGATTTCTTTGGAGATTCCGGAAACCTCCACGACCAAACACGCGAAGCTTAACGCGAAGGTTAGGAAGGTCAAGAATGTTTCCTCGAACCTTTTGGTCGCGGTCGATGTGGACGGCTTCAGTCAGACGCTTCTTTACACAAGCGATGATTATGTGCCGGAAACGCTCGGACAGTTCCTGTCCGACGCGGGACTGAACAGTTCCGCGAGCTTCGCCAAAGCCGTATTTTGTAAAGGCGCACAGATTGGATATTCCTCCTATCAGAGGTTTAACGTCAGCAATATTCAAGAGCTGGTTTCCTCCTGTGCCTTCGTGAACGGAAGCGCGCCGCTTGCCAAACACGCCTCTTATGAGAATGGCAACGTGCACGTCACATTCAAGTCAACCAACAATCCGACAGACTCCGTCATTAACTTCGGTGTCAGCGATAACGGTTACCTCTATGTGAAATTGACTTCCGGCAAAGCCTTCACCTTCCATATCGGTACAGAATATGCTTCGGCTTTCATCTCTGGTGTAACCGGACAATAAGCGAAACGTTTTGCTGCTGTTTTGAAAATATCGAGCTAGATATTTTCTGCACCTGCATCATCAACAAAAAAACGACCGATACCATCCATTCGGATGTTCGGTCGTTTTTGTCATACTTTAATCATCAATTCGGGTGATCGTCGCGCCGAGTCCCGCGAATTTTTCGATAAACTTTTCATATCCGCGTTCGATGTGATAAATCTCCGAAATCTCCGTCGCGCCCTCCGCGACAAGTCCCGCCAGCACCATCGCCGCGCCTGCGCGCAAGTCTGTCGCCATAACCTGGCAGCCGCGCAATCTGGCGTTGCCTCTGACAACTGCCTTGTTTCCGGCCGTCTCGATATTGGCACCCATCTTATTGAGCTGGGCCACATGCATGAATCGATTTTCAAATACCGTCTCGATAACTGTGCTGGAACCCTCGACTGTCGTCAAAAACGTCATGAATGGTGACTGAATATCTGTCGGAAAGCCCGGATACGGCAGCGTTTTGATATCAGTCGCGACCTGCGGTCCCAAATCTCCGCGGACGATGAGGTCTTCATCGCCAACCTCGATTCGAACGCCGCATTCCCGCAATTTGGCAATGATCGGCTTCACATGATCCGGCACCACGTTTTGAATATGCACCGCGCCGTGCGTAATTGCCGCCGCCAGCATAAAGGTGCCCGTCTCAATACGATCCGGAATTACCGTATGCTTCGCGCCGCCCAGCTTTGTGACTCCCTCAATCTTGATGGTGTCTGTGCCCGCGCCCTTGATCTTCGCGCCCATCTTATTCAAAAAGTTCGCGAGATCGACGATTTCAGGCTCCTCCGCCGCATTCTCGATATAGGTTGTCCCTTCCGCGAGAACCGCTGCCATCATGATGTTTTCTGTCGCGCCGACGCTCGGAAAGTCCAGATAAATCGTATCCCCGACCAGCCCTTGCGCGCCGGCTACCGCCTCCACATAGGTGTCTGTGCTGGTGATAACCGCGCCGAGTGCCTCAAGCCCCTTAAGGTGCAGGTCAATCGGTCTTGAACCGATGGCGCATCCACCCGGATGCGGGATTCTCGCTCTGCCTTTGCGAGCGAGCAGCGGCCCCATGACCAAAATGGACGCGCGCATCTTGTTGACCAGTTCAAACTGTGCCTCCGTAGAAAGAATGTCCTTTGTGCTAACAGAAAGGACATTTTCTTCCAATTCTTCGATTTCAGAGCCCAAAGAGGTCAGCAGCTCTTTCATAAAGCTGACATCCCGCAGTTTTGGAACATCGCGAATGACACAGGTATCTTCTGCTAAAAGCGCCGCGGCCATGAGCGGCAGCACCGCGTTTTTCGCACCGCTGATTACGACCTCGCCCTTGAGCGGGCCGCTTTGCTGTACCATATATTTAGCCAATGTGTCAAGCCTCCGCGACTATAATTTTTTCATTTCCGCTAAGCAATCCTTGCAGACGTTCTTGCCGTGTACGGATACAACGTCCTTCGCGTTTCCGCAGAAAATACAAGCCGGCTCATATTTTTTGAGCATGATGTAATCTCCGTCTACAAATACCTCCAGAGAATCATCCGTCTTGATTCCTAACGTTCTTCTGAGTTCCACCGGAATAACCACTCTTCCTAACGGATCTACCGGTCTTACAATACCTGTTGCTTTCATCTTTGTACCTCCCTTAATATATTAATCATTTTCTTTCCTTGCGGAAGTTTTCTTTTTGGACAATTCTTTTTTGTCTTCCTCTTTTTCGGCTTTTCGCCTCAGCAGTCCTATCACGGAGGAAAACGTATTGACCAGGCTGCTTACCGCAGCAACAATGCTCTGGTTCCCCCTGATTGCATCCGTAATGCTGCCAACTGCCTCGCCGGCATCGTCGATGATGCCATCTACAAGCTGTGCCTTATCGGACGCGATTCCGGAAACAACCTTCGCATCAGATAGGATTTCATCCACCTGCCGCAGTGTTCCAATCAGTTTTCTGAAAAACAGGATCAAATACACCAGCAGAACCATACCTAAGACTGCAAGTACAGTCAAAATAAAACCCTCATAAGTGACGGTGATTGTCATTGAATACCTCCCTTCGCAAACTCGCTTTTTTGTATATGAAAAGCTATCCTTATTATATCCTAGATATGGAAATAATTGCAACATATTTTTGGAATTTTAGCATAAAATTTTTTTAATAAATGGTTTTTCGCGGTCAGCACTTGAAAATTCGAGTCCCGCGTGAAAACGGATGCGGCAAAGGAGCATGCTTTTTATGATGAATTACATCTGGTCCGGTCTTTTTTTAGTCTCGTTTTTTTATGCCGGCTGCCGCGGCAGCCTCCCCGCTTTTGGCAGCGCCATTGTCGAAAGCTCACAAAGTGCCGTCACGTTTGTCATTGGGCTGACCGGCATCATGGCGATGTGGAGCGGTCTCATGGAGGTTGCCGAACGCACAGGCTTGATACGCGGCCTCGCGCGGCTGTTGATGCCCTTTACCCGCCTGCTCTTTCCCGGGCAAAAGGATTCAGAAACGCTTTCCTGTATCATCATGAGTTTCATGGCTAACATCTTCGGTGCCGGCAACAGTTCAACCGTCTTCGCGCTGCGCGCAATGGAGAGGCTGGATGCGCAGAACAATCACGCGTCCTCCGCCAGCAACGACATGTGTACCTTCGCCGTTGTCAATATGGCCTTCGCGCCGCTGGTTCCCGTCGTCACCATTCAGATTCGCGAGGATCTCGGTTCCGATGCGCCTTACTCCATCGTTCTGCCCGCGATCATCACCGCGAGCATGACCGTACTCATTTCTATCGCAATCTGCAAGCTTATGGAGAGGAGGGATTCGGCGCGTGAACACAGAAAACTTCTTTGAAACCATCTCCGCCGCCTTTGTGCCCGTCATGGCGGCTGTGATTCTCGCATATGGACTGCTGCGCGCCGCGCCGGTCTATGACTATTTTATCGAGGGTGCCAAAAAAGGACTTGCGACCGCCATCGAAATCCTGCCGTTTCTGATCGGCATCTATTTGGCGGTCAACGGTCTGACCGCCTCCGGACTGATTCCATTTTTGTACCGCCTGCTCGCGCCGCTCCTCGACTTTTTTGAGGTTCCTTCACAACTCCTGCCTTTGATGCTGCTGCGCGCTGTTTCCGGCAGCGGCTCCTTTCTTCTTGTGCGGGACATTCTCGAGGAAGTGGGCCCGGACTCCTACGCGGGTCGTGCCGCCTGCGTGATGACAGGCGGCTGCGAAACCGTCATCTATGTGCTCGCCCTCTATTTCAGCGTCACCAGGGTCACCCGCCTGCGGCATGCTTTCGTCTGCGGTATGCTCGCCTACCTCGCCGGCATCGTGATTTCTCTGGTCATCGTCAGATTTATCTGAAGCAGACCATTTCTCGCGCAAAGGAGTGCTGTCTGCGCGCGGTAAAAGCGCGCGTAACGAAATCAGAGATTGCTATGCGCAGATGGCGCTCACCCATGAGCGCCACTTCGCAAGGTGCTCTTGTCTTCCTTCTAAAA
>OLSK01001040.1_pt1 | contig 22101 bp, 20 predicted proteins | sample 1672781 | NCBI WGS metagenome assembly OLSK01 (sample SAMEA3136723, study PRJEB25190) | human gut metagenome | biome: human gut; feature: human-associated habitat; material: faeces | place: Austria | collected 2013 | reverse complement strand
GATTCCTAATTTTCGAGGAAGCGAATATGAAGAGATAGTAAAAAAATATCGTCGAAAATATAAGAATAAGGAATTTCCGCAATTTGATGTTGTGGGAGTAACGACATTGTTTACATTTTATTGGAAACAAACGGTAGACACAATAAAATACGCCCAAAACTTTTGTAAATCAGAAGGAAAAATGCTTGTTGGTGGTATTGCCTCTACTATACTTCCAGACTATATATACAAAGACCGGAATTAAACCGCATATAGGACTTCTTGATAAAGAAGGAGATCTTGACGAGGGCAATACTGATATTATAGATGAATTACCGTTAGATTATTCGATTCTAGAAGAGATTGATTATGAATATCCGGCACATAATGCTTATTTTGGATATATGACAAGAGGATGTCCTCGTAATTGTGCATTTTGCGCTGTAAAAACATTGGAACCACAATATAAAAATTACATAGGGATAAAGCACCAGATTAAATATGTTGACGAACATTTTGGCGCACAAAAAGATTTGTTATTGATGGATAATAATGTATTTGCATCTAATTGTTTTGAACAAATAATTGATGAAATTAAAGATTGCGGTTTTGGAAAAGGAGCTACATATATTCCGCCAAATGAATATGATGTTGCTATAAAAAATCTGAAGGTGGGCTATAACCTTAGAGCATATACTAAAAAAATAATAAAACTTTATGATGAAATTGCGGAGAAACTTTCAGAGGATGAAGCTGGTGAATTTTATTTACGTAGAGAAGAACGTGGGCTTTTATATGCGGAAACAGCAACATATGATGCGATATGTACATTTGATGAAACAATTCGACCTTTGTATGACAAACTTTTTCATAAATCTAAAAGAGTAAGGTATATTGATTTTAATCAAGGGCTAGATGCAAGACTGGCAACAGACAAAAGAATGAAAAAACTTTCAGAGATTAATATTAGACCATTACGTATAGCATTTGACCATTACGAACAGAGTGAGGTTTATATTTCAGCTGTAAAAAAAGCGGCAAAGTATGGCATAATGGAATTATCCAATTATCTTCTTTATAATTTTGAGGATGAACCAAAAGAACTGTATTATCGAATGAGAATCAATGTCGATCTTTGTGAAGAATTAGGGGTTACAATATATTCATTTCCAATGAAATATCATCCAATTAATGATCCAGAATATTTTAAGAATAGAGATTATTTAGGGAAACATTGGAATAGAAAATTTATTCGTGCGGTGCAGGCAGTTTTGAACTCTACAAAAGGGAAAATAGGAAAAGGCATTGAATTTTTTGAAGAAGCTTTTGGACGTGATTTGGACGAATTTTATAAAATTTTGTGGATGCCTGAAACTTTTATTATATATAGGAGAAAATATGATAAAAAATTGAGAGAACGGCTTGCAGATAGATACAAAAATCATTCGAGTGAAGATTGTGATTTGGCAAATGAGTGGTGGACAAAATTCTGTTCACTTCCTGCCGAAAAACTAGAGATTGCTAAGTCTATTATTTCTTTAAATAAGTTTAAGGAAGGAGATTATGACTGTACAGACAAAGAAATTCTTGATGTATTGTCATATTATAGCATTACACGAGATATTGCGGAACAGAGTATCTAAGGAGGCGTATGTCGGTGGCGGAGAACCAAAATATTGAATGGAAAGAGTCTTGGCGAGACGAATATCTTAAATGGATATGTGGTTTTGCAAACGCACAAGGTGGGAAAATTTATATTGGCACAAATGATGATGGCACAGTAATCGGTGTACAAGACAGCAAAAAGCTGATGGAGGATATTCCAACAAAGTACGAGATGTTCTTGGTATTATTGTAGATGTGAATTTACTAACAAAGAATGGGAAAGACTATATTGAAATTTGCGTGAATCCTAACAGTTATCCTGTTAATTATAAGGGAGAATATCACTATCGGAGCGGTAGCACTAAACAACAGCTAAAAGGACAGGCACTTAATCAATTTTTGCTACAAAAGACTGGAATTACATGGGACAGTGTGCCGATTCAAGGTATAACAGTGCAGGATTTAAGAAATGATAGCTTTGATATTTTTCGAGAACGGGCAATCCTCAGTAAGCGAATGGATCGCAAAGATGTTGATGCCACAAACGAGCAACTGCTTGACAGTCTTAATTTGCTTGAAAATGGTCAACTGAAAAGAGCTGCTATTTTACTTTTTCACCATAATCCAGAAAAATGGATACCAGGAGCCTATGTTAAGATAGGATATTTTGAGTCTGATTCTGAATTGCGATATCAAGATGAAATTCATGGTTCTCTAATATCGCAGGCAGACCGAGTGGTTGATCTTATTTTTACAAAATATTTGAAAGCAGATATTTCTTACAAAGGAGTAACAAGGGTAGAAACCTATCCTTTCCCCAAAGACGCAATCAGGGAGGCTGTTTTTAACGCTATTGCACACAAATTTTATGGAGCATTGATTCCTATACAAATTAGTGTATATGCAGATAGGCTTTATATTGCGAACGACTGCATTTTCCCAGGAGATTGGACACTCGATGATCTGATGGGGAAGCATCGATCAAGACCGTATAATCCGTTGATTGCAAATACGTTTTTCAGAGCCGGTTTTATTGAGGCATGGGGACGTGGAATAGAAAAAATCAAAGACAGTTGCAAAGAAGCTGGAAATCCTATACCAGAATATACGATTAAGCGTGAGGACATTATGATTATGTTTAAGAGCTTGGTTAGTTACACTAACCAAGCTACTAACCAAACTATTCCCAATGAAGACAATTCCTTTGAAAGTGATTGAGACAGAACCTATGTTATCTCAGAAAAAATCGCCGATATTATCGGAGAGAAATATAGTACGGATTTCTTCCTCTTTCAGGACTAAAGTTATCTTAATATTAACACATATTCTACGCCAGCGGCTCCTTCGCCGGCAAGCCAGCCTTTCTGGGGTACTTCTTAGCGGTCGGTTTCATCTTCTTGATCACAACGAAAGAACGATCCATATCCGTGTCCATAAGTGGAAATTTCACTACATCCTGAACTTTTCCACCAAGGATTTTCACAGCATTTTCTGCCTGCGCAAGCTCTTCATCAATCTTGCCGGATTTATAAGAAATAAAGCTGCCTCCTTCTTTTACGAAGGGGATACAATACTCGGAAAGGGTGCTTAGATTGGCTACTGCGCGGGAGACACAGAAGTCGTATTTTTCTCTGTGTTCCTTCTGTTTCGCGTAGTCTTCGGCTCTTCCGTGAAGCGCTGTTACGTCTTTTAAACCAAGCATTTCGATTACTTCATTAAGGAAATTCACCCTTTTATTCAAAGAATCCAGAAGGGTAATTTTAAGCTCCGGAAAAGCAATTTTCAGCGGGATTCCAGGGAAACCAGCGCCGGTTCCGATATCGATCACGGACTTTCCCGCCAGCTTTTTCTGGTCAAAGCTGCCTACTTTTACAATAGATAAACTGTCAAGAAAATGCTTTAAAATTACCTCGTTGTACTCGGTAATTGCAGTTAAATTCATTACCTTATTTTTCTCTACAAGGTACTCATAATAAGTGATAAACTGCTTCTTCTGCTCCTGGGACAGAGCAATTCCAAGCTCTTCTAGTCCTTTCTCAAAGAGTGTTAAATCGTATTCCATATATGTCTCCTTATACCTCAAACTACTTACTTTCCAGTTGCTTAATACACAGCGTTTTTGCAAGTAATATTTCTTAGCAGGTCATTTCAGGTGCGTTTTTAACGAAGATGAAATCCTCTAGAGCGTGTTTGAAAAAGGCTTTCTGCAAGATGTGTGTCACAATTTGTGGGAGATTTCACCCGGATGAGGGCGCTGCAGCGGGCTACAGCAACCGAATTCGGGTGAAATATACCGCAAAGTGGGGCGTGCAGATTGCGGGAACGATTTTTCAAACAGGCTCTGGCATATGATTATTACTTGCGTAAGCGCAAAAATGCGCCTTTATTAACGATTTTTCCCATACTGCTCCATATAAACCAGCAACACCGAAATATCCGCCGGTGAAACGCCGGAAATTCTGGATGCCTGTCCAATGGAAACAGGTCTGTAAAGTTCCAGTTTTTGCCGTGCTTCAATACGCAGGCTCTTTACTTTCTCGTAGTCCAGATCCTCCGGGATCTTCTTGGCTTCCAGCTTCTTAAACTGCTCTACCTGCTTCATCTGACGGCGGATATAGCCATCGTATTTAATATTAATGTTTACCTGCTCCTGCACATCCCAGGCAAGTTCAGGGCGGTTCTTATCAATAGGAGCCACCTCTGCATAGGAAAGCTCCGGTCTGCGGATCAGCTCTGCAAGACTGATTCCTGACTTAAGTGGTGTGCTTCCTTTGCTTTCCAGAAGGCTCTGAACTGCCTCTGTCATACCCACATTTGTATTCTCCACACGCTGGATTTCTTCCGCTATCAAGCGTTCTTTTTCCACTACTTTTGCATAGGTTTCGTCATCTACAAGACCTACCTCCCAGCCCTTTTTACGAAGTCTCAGATCCGCATTATCCTGACGGAGAAGGAGACGGTACTCGGCACGGCTGGTCATCATACGGTATGGCTCATGGTTCTCTTTTGTAACCAGATCATCAATGAGAACACCGATATAAGCCTCAGAACGATCCAGGATCAGCTGCTCTTTTCCCAGCACTTCCATGGCTGCATTGATACCAGCGATCAGTCCCTGGGCTGCTGCCTCCTCGTAACCTGAACTTCCATTAAACTGTCCGCCACTGAAAAGACCTTTAATTTTCTTAAACTCCAGCGTTGGATAAAGCTGTCTTGGGTTAATACAATCGTACTCAATAGCATAAGCATTCTTCACAATTTTTGCATGCTCAAGGCCTGGTACGCTGTGGTACATTTCCTCCTGCACATCTTCCGGCAAAGAGCTGGACATACCGCCAATGTACATCTCATTTGTGTACATTCCCTCTGGCTCAATAAACACCTGATGTCTTTTTTTATCTGCAAAACGAACTACTTTATCCTCAATAGAAGGGCAATAACGCGGACCAGTTCCTTCGATCATACCAGAGTACAGTGGGGAACGATCCAGGTTTGCACGGATGATATCATGGGTAGCCTCATTGGTATAAGTCAGCCAGCAGGATTTCTGCTCGATCTGCACATCCTCCGGATCTGTGGAAAAAGAAAATGGCACTACTCTCTCATCCCCAAACTGCTCTTCCATCTTGCTGTAGTCGATGGTATTTCCTGCAATTCGGGCAGGTGTTCCAGTCTTGAAACGGAACATTTCAATTCCCAGTTCTTTCAGAGAATCAGTCAGATAATTGGCTGCCTGCAGTCCATTTGGACCTGTATAATTGCTTACATCACCGTAAATACAGCGTGCTTTCAGATAAGTTCCAGTACACAAAACTACCGCCTTACAATGGTAGACAGCGCCGGAATACGTCTTCACACCTGTGATCTTGCCATCCTCTACCAGAAGCTTGGTAACCTCTCCCTGGCGGATGGTCAGGTTCTCCTGATTCTCCAACGTCTTTCTCATTTCATTACTGTAAGCCTGCTTATCAGCCTGAGCACGAAGGGAATGCACTGCCGGACCCTTGGAACAGTTCAGCATCTTAGACTGAATAAAAGTCTTGTCAATATTTTTTCCCATCTCTCCACCAAGAGCATCCAACTCACGGACCAGATGTCCCTTTGAACTACCGCCTACATTTGGGTTACAAGGCATCAGCGCAATACTCTCTGCGCTTACCGTAAACATGATCGTATTCAATCCCAGTCTCGCCCCAGCCAGCGCAGCCTCACAGCCAGCGTGTCCGGCACCGACCACTACTATGTCATAATTCTCCTCTAAATTTTTCATTTTTATCTCCTCTATAACACACTCATTCATATATTATCGCGTCCCTCTGCCACTACTTACCCATACAAAACTTACTAAATATCTCATTCACCAGATCTTCCCCAACTTCTTCCCCGGTAATTTTCCCCAAGCTTCCATAAGCAGCCATCAGATCAATGGAAAAGAAGTCTTCCGGCATGCCATCCTCAATACTCTGTTTTACCATTGCAAGACTCTCTTCTGCCTCTTCCAGTGCCTCTTTGTGACGGGCATTTGTAATATAAACCTCATCGTTAAAAGAGATTTTCCCACTGAAAAACATACTCTTAATGGTATCTGCCAGCTGGGCAATTCCAGTCTCCTCTTTCGCAGAAATTGGAATGAGAGGATGGTTGATTTTCTCCTTTAATGCCTCCATGCTCACAGCCGAAGCAAGATCTGTTTTATTGTACAGTACAATTGCTTTTCTGTCTTTCAGCATTTCAATGATTTCTTCATCATTTTCATCAAGCGGTGTAGAGCTGTCTACTACGTATAACACCAGATCTGCACCCTTTGCAACCTCCCGGGCTCTGGAAACACCGATTTTCTCCACCACATCCTCTGTCTCGCGAATGCCTGCCGTATCCACAATTTTCAGCGTAATTCCATGAAGGGTAATATACTCCTCCAGAATATCTCTTGTAGTACCCTCAATATCCGTTACAATGGCCTTATTTTCCCCTACAAGAAGGTTTAACAGGGAGGACTTACCTGCATTTGGCTTACCCACGATAACCGTCTCAATTCCTTCCCGGATGATCTTGCCATCTGTGGAAGTTTTCAACAGCTCTTCGATGGATTTCTGCTCTTTTTCCACGATTCCATGTAATTTCTGTGGATATCCCTCAAGGCTGATATGCTCCGGATCATCCAGAGCAGACTCGATAAAAGCAATCTCGTAGATCAGGTCGCTTCGAATCTCCTTGATGGTCTTTTGTACAGAACCTTTCAGCTGACTCATGGAGCTTTTCAACGCATATTCATTCTTCGCCTGGATCACATCCATAACTGCCTCTGCCTGGGAAAGATCCAGTCTGCCGTTCAGGAAAGCTCTCTTGGTAAACTCTCCGGGTCCGGCAATCTTGGCGCCGTTTTTCAAAACCGTTTCCAGAACCCGGTTCATGGCATAGACACCGCCGTGACAGTCAATCTCCACGGTATCTTCTCCTGTGAATGTTTTGGGTGCGCGCATGACCATGACCAGAACTTCATCCACCGCTTCTTCTCCATCATAAATATAACCATAATGAATGGTGTGGGTGGGCACTTCTTTAATTTTCTTTTTCCCGCCCTTGGAACGGTAAATGCGGGATATAACGTCCATGGCTTCCGGGCCGCTGATTCGGATGATTCCGATTCCCGAAGCACTCACAGCAGTAGATATCGCTGCAATCGTTGTATTCATGTGATTTCCTCCATGTAAATTGCAATCCAAATTATAAACTTAACACATCTTTTGACACTCATATTATTTTATTATACAAAAAAAGTTACCCCAGGGAAAGATATTAAAACAAAAGCATAACGCTTCAGTTCTTCCATCTTTCACCTGGAATAACCTCTTATTCATTCTGCAAATCTTTTATAACACATTCAGATGTTTTATGCAAGATTTACCATCTTTTTAATTTTACAACCACATGACGATACGGCTCTTCGCCCTCGCTGACAGTCTCTACATACTTATTGCCCTGAAGTGCTGAGTGAATGATTCTTCTCTCATATGGGTTCATCGGCTCAAGTACAACTGGCTTTCTGGTTTTCTTAACCTTGTAGGCAATTCCTCTTGCAAGATTCTCCAGAGTCTCTTTACGACGTCTGCGGTAATCTTCTGTATCGAGCTTTACTCTGATATAGTTTGCTTTGCCCTTATTTACAACAAGGCTTGTAAGATACTGAAGGGAGTCAAGGGTCTGTCCTCTCTTACCGATGAGAATTCCCATATCCTCTCCTTCAAAAGCAACTTCCAGACAACCGTCATTTGTGTTGTATTTGGAAGTGATCTCCACTTCACCAAGATTCATAGATGCAAATACGTCGCGAAGGAAAACAATTGCTCTCTCTTCCACTTCTTTGATCTCTGCCGGATCTGTGATGATCTCAACAGGTTTGGACTGTTTCGGCTTCTCTTCTCTTGGCTCTTTCGGCATTTTTTCTTTTGCCGGTTTTTCTTTTACAGGACGCTCCTTAAAAGGTTTCTCCTTCGGCTGGCGCGGCTGTTTTTCTTTTGGCTCTTTAAAAGGCTTTGGCTCTTTCGCCTCTTTTACAGGTGCTTTTTCTTTCACCGGTTCACTCTTTGGTGCCGGTTTCTCAGCTTTTACAAAAGGTTTGGCAGGCTTTCTATTCTGCTCTTCCTTAATCGCATCCACTTTAACAGTATCAACGATTTCCTGTATCTCATCCTCTTCAGAAACTGTATTGATCTTGCGTGCTTTAATGATTGCCGGTTTGCTTCCGATGCCAAAAAATCCGGAACTACCTTCAGAAACCACTTCAATTTCCAGCTGATCACTGGAAACACCTAATTCGATGCACGCCTTGGTGATTGCTTCATTTTTCGTTTTTGCTGAAAACTGGATAAACTCCTCCATCTATGAAACCCTCCGTTCCCGACAACAATTACTTCTTCTTGTTTCTCTCGTCAAAATCCCTGACCATATTTGCTTTTGCTGTAATACTTCCAGGTTTTGCATTTCTTGCATTCTGGTAGGATTCCTCTACTTTTCTGGCTCTCTCTTCTGCGTTTGTGTTACTGGAACCTTTATCAATCTTGGTATTGATATTCTTAGTAGACTGGTTTGCCTGATTGGTGATCTTCTGCGGCGGAAGTCCTTCTTTCGTACGCTGTTTCTCCATCTTCTTCATGTTCTCGTTTACCAGATCATTGATATCCATCTTATCAAGATGACGATTGATAAACCACTGCTGAACACTTCTTACAACCGCACTTGCAATCCAGTAAATACCAAGACCTACCGGGAATGTGAAACAGAATACTGCTGACATAAGCGGCATAACCGTATTCATAGTCTTCATGGAAGCCTGCATCGTATCAACAGCTCCTTCAGCAGATGAAGTAGCCTGTGGCATAAGCTTATAGTTCAGTACCTGAGTCGCCCATGCAAGAATAGGAATCAGAAGTGCAGCGATTGCCAGTGCAATAGATGCTCCCTCAAAAGCAGCCTTAATGTAGTTCAGAGGCTGATCTGCAATGTTTAATCCACAGAAATTCTGCATTTTGGAAATTTCTGCAGACGTGGTGTTAATGGTATCTGCAAATCCCTTAAACTGATCCATTGATGCAAGATCTTTCCACTGAGATGGAGATAATGCATAAAGGAAATCGATGACAGAATTACTGGTCGCTTTTCCGTTATCCAGCGCCAGCTGTACACGAGTCATCTTATTGTCTGTGATAAAGCTCTGGATCAGGTCTGTGTAGCCACTTACGCTTGTGATCTGATCAACAAGGCCTGTGAAAACATTCTTTACACTGCCAACATAACCAGGAATTTTGTAAATAACCTGCCATAATGCCATCAGGACAGGAAACTGGATCAACAGCTGCACACAGCTGCCGGTAGGTGAAACACCGTATTTCTGATATACAAGCTGAGTTTCTTCCTGCATTTTCTGCACGGACGCCTGGTCTTTTTTATCTTTGTATTTCTTCTGTATCTTCTGAAGCTCAGGCTGCATAACAGAGCTTAACTTAGAAAACTTCTGCTGTTTAACCTGCAATGGTGTCATCAGTGCATAAATAATAATACTGAAGATAATGATACAAAGACCCAGGTTCTGAATACCCACCAGATCAAGAACTCTGTAAATCCCGTCCATGATCCAGCCCATAATAGAAGCAACCTGTCCAATAATCGGGACACTGCTCTTCGTTAATAAAATCATATCCAAGTTTGTTTCCTCCTAGGCTTTTTCGGTGTAACTATTCAATTGTCAAAGTTTGAGTTTTTGTGCTGAAAATCAGTTTAAAGTGTCATTTATTGTACACCATCTGTTTCAGTACAGTTTATGGCACAGGATCGTATCCTCCATGTGAAAAAGGATTGCAGCGCAAAATTCTCCACACTGCAAGAAGCCCGCCCTTTAACGCACCATATTTTTGAATTGCTTCTAAACCATATTGAGAACATGTGGGAATATAAGGACATTTTGTTCTCTTCATCGGCGATATATATTTCTGATAGAGACGAATCATATGAATCATGATATTCCTTGGACTAAATCTGCTCATGATAATTTCTCCTGCAAATCTGTTTCAATATTGCCGCTCCTTTACCGAACCAACAATACTGCCCAAATACCGTTTAATCTTCCACATGAAGCTCAGCCTCACGGCGGATCTTCATTCTGCCTGCAAGGTGCATAAGCGCACTCTCAATCTCCTGATAGGACTTGTCCTTTGCATTTGGTCTTGCGACCACTACAATGTCCAGTCCCTGACGGAAGGATCTTTCATTCAGGCGGTAGCTCTCTCGTATCAGTCTGGTGACTCTGTGGCGTACCACACTATTCCCAACTTTTTTACTTACAGATATTCCCAGACGATTCTCCATGTGCCTGTCATGGTTCTCAAGCACATACATCACCAGATACCGATTTGCCTGTGATGTTCCTTTTCGGTATACCCTTTGGAATTCGTTATTTTTCTTTAAGGAGTCTGAGTATTCCATCTGATTCTCCTTTATATGATATTGAAATAATTATTTCTGTATAGAAGAAAAGACCACAGTAACTGCGGTCTTAACGGTCTTAAGCAGATAACTGCTTTCTTCCTTTTAATCTTCTGGCAGCTAATACTTTACGTCCGCCTTTTGTGCTCATACGAGCTCTGAAGCCATGGACTTTCGCTCTAGATCTTTTTTTCGGCTGAAATGTCATTTTCATAGGTAAAGCACCTCCTTTATCTATATGGAATTTAAAATTATTAACCTAATCAGAACATCATTTCAATTATATTCATAAATGGCATTCTCGTCAAGTAAAAATTCTTGCTTTCCTAGAATTTTTTATATCCACAAAGTTTTCCACACTGTGCATAACCTGTCATTTTGAAAAGGTTTACGTAACATTATCCACATTTTGTGGATAACTTGTGGATAACCTGGGGATTATCAGCAAAAATATCCACTTTTGACTGTTGATTTTAACGCATATGTCACAAAAAACAGTATATTTCGAGGGGATTCGACAGTGGATAGAGTTATACACATAATTTTTCATTATTGAAACCCGTAAAACCATGTTATGGTAACCAGAATGGTTATCAACCTATTTATCCACATTTATCCACACACAAAATGTTGATAACTTTCCAGTTTATTCACAAGATATCCCCCATTTTTTTCCTTGAATTTTTTTATTATCCACTGCAATTTTTTTAAATTGTGGATGTTTTGTGGACAATTCTATACTTTTCCCCATTTATTTTTCCTATTTTTAGCTTCAAAACAACATTTTCCTCCTCGTCCCCTCATTCTTTTAGGTAATCCACAGCAATCTTAATTTTTTCTCCGAATGTGCATAATTTTCCACATAAATTTCCTATATAAATAAGATTTTGTCGTTGCGAAAAGACAGGATTTATTATAATATATATAAGGATATTTATGTCCGTTTATCAAAATACCAGTAAAATTCCGGTATATTTAGCCTGCCACACCCTAATTTCCTGTTTCCAGCTGGTATTTTGATAAACGGACATGTCGCCGACGGACGGCATCATTTAATATAAGAAACAATCAGATGTGTACGGGAGGAAAAAATGAGCACAGTAATAGAAAAATGGGATGAAATCCTGGGAATTGTGAAAAAGGAGCACGATCTTTCCGATGTTCGATTCGACACATGGCTGAAACCCCTGAAGGTTTATGATGTCAGTGGAAATGTAGTTACCATCGTCGCTTCCGACCAGGTGCGATTAAGCTACATTAATAAGAATTACAAACTGCCTCTGCAGGTTACCATAAGCGAAGTTACCGGAATGACCGACTGCGAAGTGAAATTTATCCTTCCAGAAGACGTCCCGGCGAAGAAATCCATTTCCGACGCTGCACCTGATCAGGACAACCGTTTTAAGGCCAGATGTGAAGAAGCAAATCTGAACCCCAAATATACATTCAATACTTTTATCGTGGGCAGCAACAACAAACTGGCTCAGGCTGCAGCCCTGGCAGTAGCGGAATCTCCGGGAAATACGTACAATCCGCTGTTTATCTATGGTGGTGCAGGACTTGGCAAGACCCATCTTATGCATTCCATCGCCCACTTTATTATTGAAAATGATGATAACAGTAAGGTTCTCTATGTTACAAGTGAAGAATTTACCAATGAGCTGATCGAGACCATCCGTAATGGAAATAACACCGCCATGAGTAAATTCCGCGAGAAATACCGTAACATTGATGTCCTTCTCATTGATGATATTCAGTTTATTATAGGAAAGGAATCCACGCAGGAGGAATTTTTCCACACCTTCAACAGCCTTTACAGTGCAAACAAACAGATTATCATATCTTCCGATAAACCGCCGAAGGATATGGAAATTCTGGATGAGCGTTTCCGTTCCAGATTCGAATGGGGACTGATCGTGGATATTACTCTGCCGGATTACGAGACCAGGATGGCCATTCTTCATAAAAAAGAAGACATGGACGGCTACAATGTAAGCGAAGATGTTATCAAATATATTGCAAATAATATCAAATCCAACATCCGTGAGCTGGAAGGTGCCTTCAATAAGGTAGTTGCTTATGCAAAACTGGAGAAAAAAGAGGTTACCCTTGAACTTGCCGAGCAGGCTCTGAAGGATATCGTCGCACCGAATGAAAATAAACAGATTACTGCAGACTACATTATTTCTATGGTAGCAGAGCATTTTAATGTAAGTACTGCCGATCTTTGTGGAAATAAAAGAAGTTCCAAGATCGTGATGCCAAGACAGGTGGCAATGTATCTTTGCCGTGAAATTCTGGCGATCCCGCTGAAAAATGTAGGACAGTATCTTGGAAATCGCGACCACACTACCGTTATGCACGGAGTAGAAAAGATCGAAAAGGAACTCCAGAACAACGAACAGCTCCAGAACACCATCGATACATTAAAGAAAAAAATTAATCCACAAACTTAACACATTTTTTCCACATTTCATGTGTATAAGATGTTGACATTATGTGTATTAATGTGAATAACTTTTGGCGACAAAATCGCTTATGTGGTTTTACACAGGTTATTCACACTCTAAACCAATGCTTTTACACGAAGTTATCCATACCCGAAACCCTTTTATTCACTGGGCGGAAGTGAGTTTTTCACATATTCACACCCCCTACGGCGGATACGGCGGATATCTTCTTAAATATATTTAATGAAAAACCCATTTTCTCCAGAAAGGAAGTTATACACATTATGAAAATCATTTGCTCCAAAAGTAACTTGTTGAAGAGCGTCAGCATTTCCTTAAAAGCTGTACCATCCAAAACAACTATGCCAATTCTGGAATGTATTCTGATTGATGCAACAACAAATCAGATCAAATTTACTACTAATGACATGGAACTTGGAATCGAAACCATTGTCGAAGGTACTATAGAAGAAAAAGGAATGGTTGCCCTGAATGCGAAAATCTTTTACGAGATCATCAGAAGACTTCCAGACAACGATGTTACCATTAAAACTGATGAAAAATTCGCTGCAACTATCACCTGTGAGAAAGCAAAATTTAATATTCCTGGAAAATCAGGAGAAGATTTCGCATATCTTCCTATGATTGAAAGAGATGAACCATTAACTATCTCTCAATATACATTAAAGAATATGATTTATCAGACAATATTCTCAATTGCAGTCAACGATAACAACAAATTAATGACTGGTGAGCTGTTTGAAATTAAGGATAATTGTCTGAAAATTGTCTCTCTGGATGGACACCGTATTGCGATCCGCAAAATGCCTCTGAAGAAAGACTATTCAGATCGCAAGGTTGTAGTTCCAGGCAAGACTCTGAATGAGATCAGTAAGATCTTATCCGGAGAAATGGATGATGTAGTCAGCATTTTCTTCACAAACAATCATATTTTATTTGAATTTGACCAGACTATGGTAGTTTCACGTCTGATCGAAGGGGAATATTTCCGTATTGACCAGATGCTTTCCAGCGATTATGAGACCAAACTTTCCATTAACAAAAAAGAATTCCTGGATTGTATCGACCGTGCCACACTTCTTGTAAGAGAAGGAGATAAGAAACCGATCATTATCCACATTACAGATGGCAGCATGGAGCTGAAGATTGATTCTGCAATGGGTTCCATGAACGAGGATATTGATATTGAGAAAGAGGGTAAAGATATTCTGATCGGATTTAATCCCAAGTTCCTGATCGATGCACTGAAGGTTATTGATGATGAGACCATCGACATTTACCTGGTGAATCCGAAAGCACCTTGCTTTATTAGAGATGAGGAAGAAACTTACACGTATCTGATTCTTCCGGTTAACATAAATCAGAACCAGGCAAGATAATGACACTTGCCACAGAGAGAAACGTAACAGACAATTGGAAGAGGAATGGAAGTGAACACGGGCTGCAAATAATGGCTGGAGACAGTCCGAAAACGAATTGCAGTCGTGATGCCAGAAGAGTGGAGGCAGAAAATTGGAAATCAGAATCAGAGATGAATTTATCAAACTTGGCCAGGCACTGAAACTTGCTGAACTTGTATCAGACGGTGTTGAGGCAAAATATGTGATCAACGACGGACTTGTAAAAGTAAATGGCGAAGTAGATACCAGAAGAGGCCGCAAGGTTTATGGCGGTGACGTTATTTCCTATAATGGCCAGGATGTGAAGGTTCTGTCCGGAAACGAGTAAAATGGCTTATATTGAATCCATAAAATTAAGCAATTTCAGAAATTACGAATCGCTGGAACTTTCTTTTGACAAAGGAACCAATATTTTTTATGGGGATAATGCACAGGGAAAAACCAATATCCTGGAGTCTGTGTATCTGTGCGGAACCAGCAAATCCCATAAAGGAAGCAAAGACCGGGAGATTATCCGCTTTGAACAGGATGAAGCCCATATCCGCATGATGGTGGGAAAAGATTCCATGTCTTATAAGATTGACATGCACCTTCGGAAAAATAAGGCCAAGGGCGTGGCAATCAACGGGCTTCCCATAAAGAAGGCGAGAGAGCTTCTCGGTGTGGTGAATCTGGTTTTCTTTTCCCCGGAGGATCTGAATATTATCAAAAACGGTCCGGGAGAGCGACGAAGATTCATGGACGCGGAGCTTTGTCAGCTGGATAAACTATACCTCACAGATCTTGCCGGATACAATCATGTTCTGAACCAGAGAAATAAGCTGCTGAAGGATATGTATAAGCAGCCGGATCTTGGGGCGACTCTGGATGTATGGGATATGCAGCTGGTAAAATATGGAAAAAAGCTGATCGAATCAAGGGAGCGGTTTGTCGAAGAGCTTGGCGTGATCGTAGCAGAGATACATAGAAATCTGACGGGCGGCAGAGAAGAGCTGATGGTCCGTTATGAGAAAAATGTTTCTGCGGAGGAATTCAGAGAGCAGTTATATTCAAGAAGGAATAAAGATATATCCTCAGGTACAACAACAGCAGGTCCACACAGGGTGATGACATTCGATTTCGTGTACAAAATATGGCAACAGGACAAACGACAGATATCCGTACATTTGGATCGCAGGGGCAGCAGAGAACGGCTGCACTTTCGCTGAAACTTGCGGAGATCGAACTGGTAAAAAGAGCGATCAAAGATACGCCGGTACTGCTTCTGGATGATGTACTTTCCGAACTGGACAGCAGCAGGCAGCAGTATTTATTAGACAGTATACATGATATACAGACGTTGATCACCTGTACGGGGATCGATGATTTTATAGAAAACAAGTTTCAGTTGAACAAAGTTTTTCATGTTGCAGACGGTGTTGTTTGCGAAGGATGAAAAGAAAAGACAGGAGGTTACTATGGGCACAGAGAGCAATGCAGAATACGGTGCAGATCAGATTCAGATATTGGAAGGTCTTGAGGCTGTACGAAAGAGACCGGGTATGTATATCGGCAGTACATCGTCCAGAGGTCTTCATCATCTGGTTTATGAGATTGTAGATAACGCGGTTGATGAAGCACTGGCAGGATTTTGTACAGAGATTCAGGTAGTTATTAATCCGGACAACTCTATCACAGTTGTAGATAACGGACGTGGTATTCCGGTAGGAATCAATCATAAAGCAGGGATTCCTGCTGTAGAAGTAGTATTTACCATTCTTCATGCCGGCGGTAAATTTGGAGGCGGAGGGTACAAGGTATCCGGTGGTCTTCACGGAGTAGGTGCGTCTGTAGTAAATGCACTTTCCACATGGCTTGAAGTAAGGATCTATCATGAAGGTAAGATTTATCAGCAGAGATATGAACGCGGTAAAACTATGTATCCTCTGAAGGTTGTGGGAGACTGCCAACCGGATAAGACCGGAACAACAGTTGTCTTCCTTCCGGATAAAGAAATATTTGAGGAAACAGTATATGATTATGACATTCTGAAACAGCGTTTGAGAGAGATGGCATTCCTGACAAAGGGATTGAAGATTTCTCTTAAAGATACCAGAGAAGGAATGGAAAGAGAGAAAGTTTTCCATTATGAAGGTGGTATCCGTGAATTTGTAAGCTATCTGAACAGAAGCAAGGAAGCGCTTTACCCGGAAATCATTTACTGCGAAGGACAGCAGAACGGTGTGTCTGTAGAGGTTGCCATGCAGCACAATGATTCTTATACAGAGAACTGCTATGGATTTGTAAATAATATTAATACACCTGAGGGTGGTACTCATATTGTAGGTTTCAGAAATGCCCTGACAAAGACGTTCAATGATTATGCCAGAAAGAACAAGCTGCTTAAAGACAGTGAACCCAATTTGAGTGGCGATGATATCCGCGAAGGTCTGACTGCAATCGTCAGTGTTAAGATTGAGAATCCCCAGTTTGAAGGTCAGACAAAACAGAAGCTTGGAAACAGTGAAGCAAGAGGGGCTGTTGACAGCGTGGTGAGCAAGCAGCTTGAGATTTTCCTTGAGCAGAATCCAACAGTAGCGAAAACTACAGTAGAGAAATCAGTTCTTGCACAGAGAGCACGTGAGGCTGCACGTAAGGCTCGTGATCTGACCAGAAGAAAATCAGCACTTGATAATATGTCACTTCCTGGAAAGCTTGCAGACTGTTCAGATAAGAATCCTGAGAACTGTGAAATCTACATTGTAGAGGGAGATTCCGCCGGTGGCTCTGCAAAAACAGCCAGAAATCGTGTAACACAGGCTATCCTTCCACTGAGAGGTAAGATCCTGAATGTAGAGAAAGCACGTCTGGATAAGATTTATGCAAATGCAGAGATCAAAGCTATGATCACAGCTTTCGGAACAGGAATTCATGAAGATTTTGATATCAGTAAACTTCGTTATCATAAGATTATTATTATGACTGATGCCGATGTCGATGGTGCGCACATCGCAACCCTTCTGCTGACTTTCCTGTATCGTTTTATGCCTGAGCTTATCAAACAGGGATATGTGTATCTTGCACAGCCGCCATTATACAAGGTGGAGAAGAACAAGAAAGTATGGTATGCATACGACGATGATGAACTGAATCAGATTCTGACAGAAATCGGACGTGACGGAAATAACAAGATCCAGCGTTATAAAGGTCTTGGAGAGATGGATGCAGACCAGCTTTGGGAGACGACAATGGATCCTGAGAAACGAATCCTGCTTAAGGTTACCATGGATGAGGCTGCGACTTCTGAGATTGACCTTACATTTACTACACTGATGGGTGACAAGGTAGAGCCGAGACGTGAATTTATTGAAGAGAATGCAAGATTTGTAAAGAATCTGGATATCTGATAATAGGGAGAATAGATAAATGGAAGATAATATTTTTGACAAAGTCCACGAGGTGGATCTGGAAAAGACCATGAAGGACTCTTATATTGACTATGCCATGAGCGTTATCGCTTCCAGAGCACTGCCTGATGTAAGAGATGGTCTGAAACCGGTTCAGCGACGTGTATTGTATTCCATGATAGAACTGAATAATGGTCCTGACAAACCGCATCGTAAATGTGCGCGTATTGTCGGTGATACAATGGGTAAATATCATCCACATGGTGACAGTTCTATTTATGGAGCACTTGTAAATATGGCACAGGAATGGTCTACCAGATATCCGCTGGTAGACGGACATGGAAACTTTGGTTCCGTAGATGGTGACGGGGCAGCGGCCATGCGATACACTGAGGCACGTCTGAGTAAGATTTCCATGGAAATGCTGGCAGATATTAACAAAGATACTGTTGACTTCCAGCCAAACTTTGATGAAACAGAGAGAGAGCCGGTTGTACTGCCGTCCCGTTATCCGAATCTTCTGGTGAACGGAACTTCAGGTATTGCAGTAGGTATGGCTACCAATATCCCTCCTCATAATCTGAGAGAGGTTGTGGATGCTGTTGTCAAGATTATAGACAATATCATTGAAGAACAACGCGAAACGACTATGGAAGAGATTCTGGATATTGTAAAAGGTCCTGATTTTCCTACAGGTGCGACGATTCTTGGAAGAAGAGGGATTGAAGAAGCATACAGAACAGGTCGTGGTAAGATTCGTGTACGTGCAGTGACAAATATTGAGACTCTTCCAAACGGAAAGTCCAGAATTATTGTCACAGAGCTTCCGTATCTGGTAAATAAAGCGCGTCTGATCTCAAAGATTGCAGAACTTGTAAGAGATAAAAAGATTGACGGAATCACAGACCTGAATGACCATTCCAGTCGTGAGGGAATGAGAATCTGTATTGATCTGCGCAAGGATGCAAATGCAAATGTAGTTTTGAATTTACTGTATAAGCATACGCAGTTACAGGATACTTTTGGCGTAAATATGCTTTCACTTATTCCGAATAACGGAAGTCTGGAACCGAAGGTATTAAACCTGAAACAGATGCTGGAATATTATCTGGCTCATCAGGAAGATGTAGTGACCAGAAGAACGAAATATGACCTGAATAAAGCAAGAGAGCGAGCTCACATTTTAGAAGGTCTGCTGAAAGCACTGGACAATATTGATGAGGTGATCCGTATTATCAGAGCTTCGCAGAATGTGCAGATTGCAAAACAGGAGTTAATGGACCGCTTTGAACTGACAGATGTTCAGGCACAGGCAATCGTAGATATGCGTCTGCGTGCTCTGACAGGTCTGGAAAGAGAGAAGCTGGAAGCAGAATATGCTGATTTAATGGAAAAAATCCGTAAATACGAGGCTATCCTTGCGGACAGAAGTCTTCTTCTTCGCGTGATTCGTGAAGAAATTCTTGCAATTGCAGAGAAATACGGAGACGACAGAAAGACTTCTATCGGATATGATGTATACGATATTTCTACAGAGGATCTGATTCCGAGAGAGAATACAGTGATCACAATGACCAAACTTGGATATATTAAGAGAATGACAGTAGATAATTTCAGAAGCCAGAACAGAGGTGGAAGAGGAATCAAGGGAATGCAGACTCTTGAGGATGACTACATTGAAGAACTTCTGATGACAACTACTCATCATTATCTGATGTTCTTTACAAATACAGGAAGGGTATATCGTCTGAAGGCATATGAGATTCCGGAGGCAGGACGTACTGCAAGAGGAACTGCGATTATTAATCTGTTACAGCTTATGCCGGGGGAATGCATCACTGCAGTAATCCCGCTCCGCAAATTTGAAGATGGTCATTATCTGATGATGGCTACGAAGAATGGCCTGGTAAAGAAAACACCGATTAAAGAATATGCGAATGTGCGTAAAAACGGACTGGCAGCTATCACATTGCGTGATGATGATGAACTGATCGAGGTTAAGCTTACAGATGATAAGAAGGATATAATACTTGTTACAAAAGATGGTATGTGTATCCGTTTTAAAGAAACAGATGTAAGAAGTACAGGCAGAACTTCTATGGGCGTACGCGGTATGAATATCGATGATGGAGACGAAGTGGTAGCAATGCAGCTGAATTCTCAGGGAGATTGTCTGCTGATAGTTTCTGCAAATGGTATGGGTAAACGTACTTCTATGGGCGAATTTACCTGTCAGAATCGTGGCGGTAAAGGTGTAAAATGTTATAAGATTACCGAGAAAACCGGTGATGTAATCGGAGCAAGAGCTGTAAATGAAGATAATGAAGTAATGCTGATCACTACGGAAGGTATTATCATCAGAATCGCCTGCGCTGATATTTCCATTCTTGGAAGAATTACATCGGGTGTAAAACTGATCAATCTTACAGAGGGTGTCACTGTAGCCAGTGTAGCTAAAGTGAGAGATAAAGAAGAAAAAGATACAAATGTACAGCAGGCAGCAGTGAAAATTACGGACAGTGCAGAAACAGAAGAATCTGATCAGCCGACAGATCAGGAGACACAGGATGAGAACAGAGGGGAAGAGGAATAACCATGAAGAAATGGTACAGATATCTTGCAGCCGGAGTGTTGGTATTACTGACACTCTGTGTGGCAGGATGCGGGGGAGTGAGTCATAAATCACCGGAAAAAGTAACAGAGGAATTGATTCAGTCCTATACTGACGGGAAAGAAAAGAAAGTGAAGGAGTGCTATAACCAGGCAGATAATACAGAAGCAGATCTTCAGACAGAGATTACAGCAACACTCAAATATTTTGCGGCACATAATCCTAAGAAAGTATCTGTTCAGGATTGTGAGATCCTTTCTGAAAATGACAAGTACAGTTATGTATACATAACCTACAATCTGATCCTGGAGGATGATCAGGAATATCCATGTGTTGAAACTTATATGGTTGGTAAACAGGATAAAACTTATTATATCATGGCACCATCACAGATCACAGATGATATGAAAACTCAGGCGGCTACAGCATATGTCCAATTTATGAAGACAGATGCTTACAAGACGTATACCAAAGCATATGAAACATTTATCAAGAAGAATCCGGGATATGAAGACAAAATTTCGGAAAAAGCAGGAGTGTAATATATCGAGGGCAAAAAAATGAAAAGAATATTACTGATGGTATTTAGAAATCTCTTTTTTGTTCCATATGGATGGTTTAAGTTATGCTGGTATGCATCGCATGCAGAACGTTACAGTGAAGAACAGAGATATCAGCTTCTTAAATATGTAGATAACAGAGCAGTGAAAGGCGGTAATCTGGTAATTGACGGTCATGGTATGGAAAATATTCCAAAAGAAAATGGGTTTATTTTCTTTCCCAATCATCAGGGATTATTTGATGTACTTGCAATCATACAGGTGTGTCCGATACCTTTCTCGGTAGTGGCAAAAAAAGAGCTGACAAACGTACCATTTCTGAAGCAGGTATTTGCTTGCATGAAAGCGTTTATGATTGACCGTGATGATGTCAAACAATCTATGCAGGTAATCATTAATGTTATCAAAGAAGTAAAGGCAGGAAGAAACTATCTGATTTTTGCCGAGGGAACCAGAAGCAAAGACGGCAATCATCCGCAGGAATTTAAAGGTGGAAGTTTTAAAGCTGCAACGAAATCAAAATGTCCGATCGTACCCGTAGCACTGATTGATTCTTATAAAGCGTTTGATACGGGATCTGTCAAAAAACTTACAGTGCAGGTACATTTTCTGGAACCCATATACTATGATGAGTATAAAGATATGAAAACAACAGAGATTGCAGCAGAGGTAAAAAAACGTATCGAAGCGACAATAGCACAGTATACTTCTTGATGGAAGTATGAAATTTGCAAGTCCTGAAACCGGATTTTAGGGTAAAAAATAAAAAATATGAAAAAAAGTAAAAAAACCTGTTGACAAAACAGGTTTTTTTACATATAATTACAAATGCGCTTCGGGAGATTCCAAAGTGCATTCGAATTTAATATTGAACTATTAGTTCGGAGTCTGGAGAAGTACTCAAGAGGCCGAAGAGGTGCCCCTGCTAAGGGTATAGGTCGCTAACGCGGCGCGAGGGTTCAAATCCCTCCTTCTCCGTTTTTATTTTTTGGAAAACAAAAAATAAATAAAAAAGATGTTGACAAACACTTGAAACTATGATAAAGTAAACAAGCTGTCAACAAACGGTAAATCGGTTGAAAAAAAGATTTGAAAAAACTTAAAAAA
>OLSK01001027.1_pt1 | contig 22295 bp, 20 predicted proteins | sample 1672781 | NCBI WGS metagenome assembly OLSK01 (sample SAMEA3136723, study PRJEB25190) | human gut metagenome | biome: human gut; feature: human-associated habitat; material: faeces | place: Austria | collected 2013 | reverse complement strand
CAGCATCAACAAGAAGAAAAGGCAGTCAAAGCTAGTGAAAAAACGATCCAACAATTTGTAACAGAGCTAAATAAGGGCGACTATGAAAAAGCAGTGGCACTTATCCAAGTAGATAATAAAGGCAAGAATCGCTTTTCAAAAAAAGAAGTTTTGGAGAAGTATCAAAATATCTATGGTGCAGTCGATGTCAAAGGAATCGAAGTTTCAAATCTGAAAATCGATAAGAAAGACAGTGACACGTATACATTTGGTTATAAAGCAAAAATGAATACTACGTTAGGAGAGCTAAAGGGTCTTTCTTATGAAGGGACTCTATCGAAAAAAAATGATCAAACCAAAATCAACTGGCAACCTAACTTGATCTTCCCTCAAATGTCAGGCAACGATAAAGTAAGCTTGACCGCTGAAACAGCAAAACGAGGGAATATCTTGGATCGCAATGGAAAACCTTTGGCGACAACTGGCAAATTGAAACAGTTAGGGGTCGTACCAGGTAAACTAGGAGAAGGCGAAGAAAAAACAGCGAATATCTCGGCTATCGCTAAATCGTTTGATTTGACTGAAGAGGAAATCAATCAGGCAATTTCTCAAAGCTGGGTACAACCCGACTATTTTGTTCCCCTAAAAATCATTGATGGTGAAACACCAGAACTACCTAGTGGTGCCACTATTCAAGAAGTTGACGGTCGTTATTATCCATTAGGCGAAGCAGCTGCCCAGTTGGTCGGCTATATTGGAGAAATCACTGCCGAAGATATCAAGAAAAATGCAGAATTAAGTAGTAATGGGAAAATCGGCCGATCTGGTTTAGAAATGGCCTATGATAAAGAGCTGAGAGGAACGAATGGCGGAAAATTAAGTATTACGGATGAAAATGGTACAGAGAAAAAAGTGTTGATCGATCATGAAGTAAAAAACGGGCAGGACATCAAATTGACTCTTGATGCAGATGCACAAAAAATAGCCTATGATAGCTTAGGGGGAAAACCAGGATCGACTGTTGCGACTTCACCAAAAACAGGAGATTTATTGGTATTAGCAAGTTCGCCTAGCTATGATCCAAATAAAATGACCAATGGTATTTCTCAGGAAGACTATAAAGCATATTCAGAAAACAAGAACCAACCATTCATCAGTCGTTTTGCGATAGGTTATGCTCCTGGATCGACGTTCAAGATGATCACTGCAGCCATCGGTTTAGATAATCAGACGATCAATCCAGAAGAATCTCTAGCAATCAATGGGTTGAAATGGCAAAAAGATTCGTCATGGGGTTCGTATCAAGTAACACGGGTGAGTGATGTCCCTCAGGTAAATCTAAAAGATGCGTTAGTATATTCTGATAATATCTATATGGCACAAGAAACGCTGAAAATGGGCGAAAAGGCCTTCCGTGATGGGTTGAATAAATTTATATTTGGCGAAGAACTAGATCTACCGCTTAGTATGAATCCCGCGCAAATCTCTAATGAGAAAAGTTTCAACTCAGACATTTTGTTAGCAGACACTGGCTATGGACAAGGGCAGCTGTTGATCAATCCGATCCAGCAAGCAACGATGTACTCTGTCTTTGCCAATAATGGAACGCTTGTGTATCCAAAATTGGTTTTAGATCATGAAACAAAAGATAAGAAAAATGTCATTAGCCAATCTGCGGTGCAAACGATCATCCCAGATTTGAATGACGTTGTCCAAGATGTAAATGGAACGGCCCATTCATTAGCTTCACTGAATATCCCGATCGCTGCAAAAACTGGTACAGCAGAAATCAAAGAAAAACAAGATGAAAAAGGCCAGGAAAATAGCTTCTTGTTTGCTGTAAATCCAGATACGAATGGTTATTTGATGGTCAGCATGCTAGAAAATAAAGAAGAAGGGGATTCTGCAACGAAACGGGCCCCTGAACTGTTGCAATACTTGAATCAAACCTATCAATAAAACCAAGTCATTGACCGTAACTAGAGCTGTAATGAGAGACTAACCGATGACTGGTTGTTCCCTTGATTGGCTTTAGGTTCAAGTAAGCTTAGTAGCTATACGATCCGCTTGATCTAATAAGTAATGATTGGAAATGTCTTCGGTCAACCAAGGGATATTCTTTGGTTGATCGAAGCTTTTTTGTTTATCGTTGATAGGAAGTCAAATTGGAATGACTTTTCTGCTTTAATAAGAAGAGAGAGTAACTTAGTAAAAAGATACCCATAAGCGCGGGTAGTCCATGATGGATACTGGCATAAAGTTGTCCACCGATAATGGGGCCGATTACTCTAGCCAACGCCTGGATGCTTTGAGCGCCGCCTTGGATCTTTCCTTGGTCGCGAGCAGCTGCTTTTTTGGAGAGCAGCCCATTGAAGGAAGGGCCAAAAATGGAGTCACCAAACCCGAAGAAGATCATTCCTAAGATGAAAAACCAGACTTTCGGAATAAAAACGGATAAAAAAATCAAACCATACTCAATGATTTCGTTACTGATCCCTAACTGGATGATCTGTTGGTCTTTTAGATACTTCAAGAGTAGGGGCATGATGAAAGTCTGAGAGAAGATGTCCATAATGCCCATCAGAGAAAATGTAAAGCCAATTGCGAGAGGTTTTAATGAAAAGGTATCAATCGAAAATTGAGCAAAAATAGCCTGTAGTGAGCCATTGGGTAACCAAATAAAAAAGCCGCAGACCATGAACCATTTCACCGAGGTAATGGAAAAAATCGATCGTAACTGCTTGAAGGGATTGAGTTGTCCTAAAAAAATCTTAGCAGCCCGTTTCGTTTTGTTCAAGCTTTCAGGCATCAAGAAATAACCATAGATTGCATTGATGAATGTAAGAAGGGAAGCCGCAAGTAACGGGACCGTAGAACCAAAATGGCTGAGAGCACCGCCAATCAATGGCCCCATTGCTGTTCCGATACCTGCAATTGCGCTGACCCAACCAAAATATTTTGTTCGATTTTCTTCAGAGGTAATATCTGCGAAGTATGCAAATATCGCGGAAATTTCACCACCAGTTAGTCCCTCAATGAGTCTACCTAAAAATAGCACCCATAACGCACCACCTAACCCGAAGATCAAGTAACCAATGGAAGACCCAATCAAGCTACTGATCAAAACGACTCTTCGTCCAAAGCGGTCACTTAAAGCACCAAGTATAGGACTAGCTAGAAACATAGCAAATGCATAGAGGGAAGTCAGCAATGAAACTGCCACCGCTTGTTGATGCGGTGAAGTGGTATAAGATGCGACTAACGATGGGACAACAGGGGTGATGAGCGTTAAGCCAAGCCCCACCATGAAGACAGATGTGAAACCAAAGATCAATGAATGTTTTGTTTGTATAGTTGTCAAAAGAATGCTCCTCTATTTGTTTTTTTGTTTCCTAGTAAACAAATAGTAGTGTAGACGATTTTTGTTTCCTTGTCAACAAAAAGAGGACTCAACCCTTAAATGGTTGAGTCCTCTTTTTTTGCGGTTTTTTTTAGCTGCTCTCTGAAACGTCCGATAAAGCGGAAGACGGTATCGAATTCATCTGCAGACATCTGCTCAAATACGGCTTCATTTTCTTTGAGAAATTCTTGATGAAGCTGCTGATGTCGGTCGTTCAGCCGCTTACCTTCTTCCGTTAAACGAAAATACAGTTCTTTTTTATTTTCTGGTTTTTGGTAACTTTCAATTAACTGTTTTGCCAAAAGCTTCTTTGTTTGTTTGCTGATAGCACCACGTGTCAGGTAGCTGGCAGCTGCTAATTTTGTGACATTGGGTTCAGGAAGTTTCGCTATCTTCTCGATCAACTCGATTTCATTTAGCGGATATCCCTCGATGACCTCTTCAAGTTTCGGCTTGTTTAACCAAGTGATTTCATTTGCTAAATCAAGCATCTCACTGATCAGATTTATTCTCTTGTCCATTGAGCAACCTCTTTTTTCTTTTAGTTTAACGAAGATCCATTTCCCTAATCATAATATACTATAAGGCGCTTTGCTATACTTCATGCACTTTTTTCGTGAAATGTTTAAGCACTAAAGGTGAGATCAAGGTACTTAGCAGAACAACGATGACAAGTGGAGAATAATAGTGAGGCTCGATCAACTTGCTTTGCTGTCCAATCTGTAAAATGATCAATGCCATCTCACCACGAGAAATCATTCCAGCGCCGACCATCAATGAACTGTTTGTTGAAAAACCTGCCACTTTTGCGCCTAAATAGCCTCCAAAAAGTTTTGTAAGGATAGCAATGATTGTCAATACAAGAATAAATAGAAGTTGTTCGCCAAAGTTTGAAAAATCAACTTCTAATCCAACACTGACAAAGAAGACAGGAATAAATACAGCGTAACCTAACGCTTCAACATTATGATAAACTTCGTGTTTGACTTTCGTTTGGCTGACAGCGATACCTGCAAAAAAGGCGCCGATGACAGAACTTAGGCCAATCAAATCTGCAACAAACGACATGCCTAGACAAATAACCAATGAAACGATGATGATAGCTGAATTCGCGTAAATTTTTTCAGCAAAGGACATCAAAAAAGGTGCGATCCATTTCACCAATAAGAAGATGAAAATGAAATAAATGACTTGTTCAGCTAATAACAGCGGAAGGGGAAGGTTGCTGGAAGACTCCCCAGTCAAAAAGGATAAACTAAAACTTAGCACCAAGACCACTAAAATATCATCAACGACAGAGGCGCCTAAAATAGTCGAGCCTTCTTTCGTGTTGACAACGTTCAATTCTTTCAATACTTCAACGGAGATACTCACTGAAGTTGCCGCTAAAATGATTCCGAAGAAAATCGCTTCATTATTGGAAACTTGGAACGCTTCTCCTGTCAACCAACCAAACACGACAGGGAACAAGATACCTAAAATAGCGACGAACATCCCAGGCTTAAAGTATTTTTTCAGTAAAGAAAGGTCACTTTCTAGACCAGCTAAGAACATCAATAAGATGACCCCGATTTCAGAAAAATTATGGACTAATACACTAGGATGGACCCAGCCTAACCCAGCTTCTCCAAGTAACACACCGACTAATAACTGTCCGATCACTGCCGGGATACCGATTCGTCTTGATACATGTGAACCAATAGTCGTTGAAATCAAAATAAGACATAGAATACCGATGAATTCCATAAAATAGAACAGTCCTTTCAATCGAATAATCAAACTTCTGTTTAATAACAAATATTATTTAAAAAGCGAGAAAAAATATTCTCTATTTCAACAAAAAAACCTTTAAACACGAAAGGTGCAAAAGGCTTTTTTGCTTTCTTTGAGAAACCTACGAATACATTTTACGTACTCGGAAAAAACTGACGATTTCTGATATACCCATAAAAATCAAAATAGCGCCAAAAATTTGGAAAAGGAACATCAAGCTTTTGAAGGGATTGAATAATAAGATCAATCCGCCGATCAATAGCAAGACACTATATAAGCTCCAACCTTTTGACTTAGTATTTAGGCCAAAGAACAATTGAAATAGTCCATTTGCAATGATCACTAGTCCAAGAATGATTGGTAAGATCGATACAATAGCAGAGGCAAAAACTAGAACGATCAAGGCGATGATCAAAAAGACGATGCCACTTACCAAGCCAAATCCCCAATCACCTGTTTGTTTTTTATTTTTATGCGCTTCTAAAATATTTATCAACCCAAGTAATGCAAAATATGCAGTGATCAGATAGCCGATAAAGTGAAAGACCGCAGTCGGATTGATCACAATAGCCAGACCGGCGATAATGTAAATTGCTGCTCGTAGAAAAGCGTAGCGTTGGAAATTCTTTCGCACCATATCAAACATAACACAAACCTCCTTTGATTCTATTCTAACTGGAAAAGTTGTTTTTACCAAATGATAACTTATGGTAGCCTTTAATTTCTAAGGATTTTTTCCATTTTCTTTCCTTTAGCTAATTCATCGATCAACTTATCTAAATAACGGATATTCTGCATAAGTGGTTCGTCGATCTCTTCTACGCGGATACCACAAATGAGTCCTGTAATCAAATCACGTTTAGGATTCAAACGGGGTGCTTCAGCAAAAAAAGTACGAAAATCGACTTTATTTTGTATTTGTTGGCTCAACGCATCTTGTCCATACCCAGTCAGCCATTCGATCACTTGATCGACTTCGTTTTTTGAACGTCCTTTTTTCTCGACTTTCGCAATATAGAGAGGATAGACAGTAGAAAAAGGCATAGTATAGAGTTTAGTTGTCATAGGTTCTCCTTTCTCCTTTTTCTTCATTATATTGATTTACATGAAGAAAGGGTAGTAAAGAGGTTTTAATAGAAGGTCAAAAACAAAAGAAGTGGAGTGTGGACAGAATAGGTAGGACAACGACTAAAAGTGAAGTGGATAAGCAATTGGAACAAAAGAGGAGCAATCGAATGTGGAGTAAATCTAAAAGTTAGTTTTGCTACAGATCCTCGAATAAATAGCGTCTAAAAGTCAGTTTTTTCGAAAATTTCAAAAAAGAGGTTAGGACAAAAGTAAGAAACACTTTTGTCTCGACCTCATTTTTTCTATTCTTCTGTTGATTCGTGGAACATTTTTTTAATTTTGCTTAATTCTTATGGATATTTCATATTTTTCTGTTATATTGAGTAAGCAGTTTGAAATAAAGGAGAAAACAATGAGTATATTTGATAGTCACGACTACTGTACATGTACAAGTAGCAAGAATATTCATACTGAATTTAGCGATCAAGGAAGCCTAAGTATTTGTGACCATTGTCATAAATTAATCAAAGATTCATTTAAATCATTTGAAACTTATACAAAAGAAAGCTTCGCTGGAGATTTCTATAATTAAATAAAAATGAGGGTAGGATAAAAGCAGAAAAACTTTTATCCTACCCTCATTTTTAATTTCTGTCCTTTGACTTTTTCACTATTGCTTTAAAGGATACTCTTTTTAGAATCCAAGCCCTTGCCCTTTCGCATGATCGTTTTCTGTAAAGTAACTGCCAGAAGACTCTCCTTCTAATTCAGCTAATTTTTGTTGGATTTGTTTGATCACTTCTTGGGCATGTTCCGGTTTTTCTACGAAATCAAACCTATCTCCATCAATCTGGATCTTAGGACATACATCAAAATCTTCGTACCATTGATCATATCGCTGATTCAATGATTCATAATATCCATATAGCGTTTCATCACTTTCAAGTTGTTCATACGTACGACCACGTTTTTTGATCCGTTCCAACATCGTATCTAATGATACTTTGATATGGACCATCAAATCTGGTCTTTTTTTCGGTGCCACATCATCTAGTTCATTCAACATAGTATCTAGTAAATGGTCGTATTGCTGGACTTCGATATCTGTTACACGTCCTAAATCAGCATTCAAATGGAAGAGTAAACTATCTTCATAAATTGAACGATCCAATACATTGTCATCATTCACTAATGCCTTCTTCATGGCTAGAAATCGCTTATTCAAAAAAAAGATTTGTAATAGAAACGCGTATTGTTCCGGATTAGAATAAAAAAGCGGTAAAACTTCGTTATCCTCTACACTTTCATAAAATGGTTTTGAATCAATTTCTTTTGCAAGCATATCTGTTAAACTGCTTTTTCCTGCGCCAATTGTTCCTGATATCAATATCACTGACATACAATCCTTCCTTTTCTATAAGTATTCGCCAACATATGCTGTTACAGGTAATTTTTCAAAATCATAGTTGCGAATCTCATCTACTGATTTCAAATAAGTGTGCAAGCTCTGCGTGATCATCAAATTCGTTGGAACTGTTTCTTCCTGAAAGACGATCATTGGTTTGTTCATCATCGTTGCAGCTCCTAGTTCATATGCTGTTCCTGGATCAGTTGATTGGTGTTCATAGTCTAAAATAGCAACGACAAAATCAGCCGCAGTTAACTCTTTCATATCTTTTTCGTAGACTTCTTGAGCCCAGCCTGCTGTAAATAATTCATAATTGCTTTCTTGATGGTGTCGTGGCGAATAAAAGCTGCTCACCGTTTTATTTTCTTCCAATGCCTTTTCGATTTTACTTGCACGTTCGATTTGTTCCTCTGAAAAAAATGGGCCTGCTAAATAGATTCGACTCATTATTTTGCCTCCTTCAATAATGTTGATAATCCAGTTGTTTCTTCTCGTAATAGATCCACTAGCTTTAAGGGATTATTTGAAAAAAAGATTCGATTTAACCATTTTGCATCCATAAAGCCTTCTTTGGCAAATGTCTCTAGCAATGTTTGCAATCCGCTATAGTAGCCGCCGATATCCAAAATCCCGATTGGTTTATCTGGCGTGAGACCGATAGCTATCCAAGAAAGGAGTTGTGAGAACTCTTCCAAAGTACCTAATCCCCCAGGAAAAATCAGTACAGCATCGCCTTTTTCAAAGAGCAATACTTTCCGTTCATCGATTGAATCTGTCGGAATGAACGTTGTAACTTCTTCCTTAGGAGTTTCTAATTCGAAAAGCCCGGTAGGATAGATTCCCGTGACTTTTCCATTATTTTCTAGAACGGTTTGGCTAAATACACCCATAATGCCGGAGTCCGAGCCGCCATAAACCAATTCAATATTTTCTTGTGCCATATATTTTCCTAACATTTGAGCAATAAATTTGTAACTTTCTTTATTGCCAAAACGGGAGCCGCAAAAAACTGTCAGTTTCAAAAAAAAAACACTTCCTAACTCAAAAGTATATCTTTATTCTACTCTTGTTTTTTTAAAATAAAAGACTAGATTTTGTGCTTTTTTAATGGTATAGAGAATACAAAACACTATATATAGTGTTTTAGGATGATATAATTTTAGGATCGTTTTTATGAGCAAATACAAATAAATAACTATGTAAAAAAATATGAAACGACTTTCTTCTAGAGAAAACTATGCTTTCACTTCATGCGTCAATAACATTTCTCATTCTAATGTTTTCTTTCATTTTTGCGAAATAGTTGATTCCTGATTTTTTTCAGATGTTATGTTTCACTAACAGAAAATGTTTCGCTACCTTTTTTACAAAATCTCCTTTTGATACACACTATTACTTTTTCCAAAACAATGAGTCACCTGTAGAGCTAGTATCGCTCAATTTTTTACCAAAAAAGCCGAATCACTAAAAAATCCAGCGATTTTCAAGTGATTCGGCTTTTTCTTGAAACCTATTTTTTGTTATTGTTCTAACGATCAACTATGCTTGAATGACCCCGTGTATAATTGATAGTATTCTCCTTGTTGGGCAATCAACTCATCATGTGTTCCTCGCTCAATGATTCTTCCTTGATCCAATACCATGATCGCATCCGAATTTCGTACCGTAGATAGACGATGCGCAATGACAAAAACAGTCCGATCTTTCATCAAGGAATCCATTCCTTTTTGGACGATCGTTTCCGTGCGAGTGTCGATACTAGATGTTGCTTCATCAAGGATGAGTACTGGCGGATCAGCTATAGCTGCTCGAGCAATAGAAAGTAACTGTCGTTGTCCCTGAGAAAGAGAACTGCCGTCATCGCTCAACTCTGTATCGTAGCCATTAGGTAATTGACGAATAAAATGATCTGCATTGACTAACTGAGCGGCCTCGTAGATTTCTTCATCCGTTGCATCAAGTTTTCCGAAACGGATATTTTCTTTGATCGTTCCAGTAAATAAGTGTGTGTCCTGTAAAACGATTCCTAATGAGCGACGAAGAGATGACTTTTTGATCTGTTCGACATTGATACCATCATAGGTAATCCTTCCTTTTTGGATATCATAAAACCGATTGATCAAGTTCGTGATCGTCGTTTTACCCGCACCAGTCGCCCCAACAAAAGCAATTTTCTGTCCAGGCTTTGCAAACAATTGGATATCATGGAGAATCACTTTATTCGCATTGTAACCAAAAGTCACCTGATCGAAACGAACATCCCCTTTTAATTCGGTATAATGTACCGTACCTTGTTGTACGTCTTTCCAAGCCCAAACGCCAGTCCGAGTTGCGGATTCGTGGATTCGTCCATCAGAATCTTTCTCAATGTTGACCAACTCGATCGTTCCATCATCTTCTTCTGGCTGTTCATCCAATAAATCGAAAATCCGTTGTGCGCCTGCTAAAGATAAAATAATCGCGTTGAATTGTTGTGAGATCTGTGAGATAGTCATCGTGATACTTTTCGTGAATTGAACAAATGAAGCAATACTTCCTAGTGTTAATGCTGTAACGCCAGTGATTGAAAAAATAGCTCCAATCACAGCTGTTAGAAGGTACGTGAAGTTTCCAATATTTCCCATGATGGGCATCAAAATATTGGCATACGTATTGGCCTTAGTCGAATTCAACTTTAACTCATTGTTCAATGTAACAAAACCTTGGATTGCTTGCGGTTCATGATTAAAAACTTTGACTACTTTTTGCCCTTCGATCATTTCTTCCACGTAACCATTTACAGCGCCTAAAGATCCTTGCTGTAAGGAAAAATACTTGCCACTCTTACTTCCTAAAGTCCGAATGATAAAGACCATCAAAGAAACCATGATCAATACAAAGATCGTCATTGGGATATTGATGATCAGCATGGCAATGATAATAGCAGTCACTGTCACCAGTGCAGAGATCGTTTGCGGAATCGATTGACTGATCATCTGTCTCAATGTATCGATATCATTTGTGTAACGACTCATGATATCACCAGTTGGATGCGAATCATAATAGCGAATAGGTAATTTTTCCATATGGGTAAACATCTCATCACGAATATCTTTTAAGATCCCTTGTGACACGGTAACCATCGTTCGATTATACACGTAGGTAAACATTGCCCCTGTAAAATACATGATGCCCATTAAAGTAATGATTTTTAATAGTGGACCAAAATCTGGATTTTCTTGTTTTGACAATGGTTCAATAAACCGATCGATCAATTGTTTTGTAAAACTGATTCCAATAGCATTCGTTGCCGCACTGATCACGATACTAAAAAACACAACGATCAAACGAAGACGATATTTCAGTGCATAGGAAAAAATTCGTTTCAACAATTTGGCTGGACTTGTTTGTAATTGATTATTCCTCACTGATTCGCCCTCCCTTCACTTGTGATTCATACACTTCTTGGTAGATTTGGTTCGTCGCTAATAATTCTTCATGCGTGCCGATCCCATTGATCTTTCCTTCATCTAAAACGACGATTCGATCTGCATCTTGGATCGAAGAGATTCTTTGTGCCACGATGATTTTCGTAATGTCGGGGATTTCTTCCATCAAAGACTGGCGGATCATACGATCTGTTTTCGTATCTACAGCACTTGTTGAATCATCCAGAATCAATACTTTAGGATTTTTCAACAGTGCTCTCGCAATCGTCAACCGTTGTTTTTGACCACCTGAAACATTGGTCCCACCTTGATCCAAGACCGTTTCATAGCCATCTGGAAACTCATTGATAAACCCATCTGCTTGTGCTAATTTAGCGGCATGCTTTACTTCTTCTAAGCTCGCATGCTCATTGCCCCAGCGAAGATTTTCAATGATCGTTCCTGAAAACAATGTATTCTTTTGAAGAACCATTGAGATCTGATCTCTTAGGGTCACTAGATCATATTCCTTTACATTTTTACCACCCACTAATACTTCTCCAGCAGAAGTATCATATAAGCGTGGGATCAGTTAGATCAAGGAAGTTTTCCCACTTCCTGTCCCACCCAATATACCAATCGTCTCACCTGAAGCAATTTGTAAGTTGATCTGGCTTAAGTTGGGTTCTGCTGCTTGTGGATTATAACTAAATCGGACGTCTTTAAATTCGATTGCTCCATTTTCAAGCTCTTTCAGGGCATTTTCTGGGCTAGTTAATGTGCTTTTTTCTGTCAACACTTCTGAAACACGCTCAACGGAAGCTTCTGAAATAACGATCATGACAAAAATCATCGAAATCATCATCAAGCTATTCAAGATCTGCATCATATACATGATAAAACTCGTTAACTCACCAGCAGACATCATGTCTACAACAACATACTTTGCTCCGAACCAATAGACAACAAGCAATGTACTGTAAATGGCAATCTGCATGATTGGACTATTCAGTGCAATGATCTTCTCTGCTTTCATAAAAATCTTTTTGATCTCATCCGAAGCATGTTTGAACTTTTCGATTTCTTTTTCTTCACGGACATATGATTTAACGACACGGACACCATTGATATCTTCTTGAACGGTCTGATTCAAACGATCATATTTTTTAAACACCTGAAGAAAATAAGGGTGGACTTTGTAAACAATCCCAATCAAAATAACTGCGACTACTGGTATGATGATCAAAATGTCTAATGCTAATTTGGTATTGGTATTAGGAAGCCATCCCATAGGCAAAAACAATTGTGAATGGGGCACGAATAATTGTTTTCAGAACCATTTGAAAAGCATTTTGGATATTCATGATGTCAGTCGTCAAACGAGTAATCAAGCTAGAGGTTGAAAACCGATCAATATTCTGAAAAGAAAAGCTTTGGATATTTTTATAAATATCTTCTCGCAAATTCCCTGCAAATCCAGCAGAAGCGTCTGAGGAGAATTTCCCTCCCAATACGCCAAATAACATCGATAGACTAGCAACCAAGCACATAAGCAGACCTATCTTGACAATGTAACTGATATCTTTTGTTTCAAACCCACGATCAAGTATCTTTGCCATCAAAAAAGGGAGCATGACTTCCATAGATACCTCCAAAGCCATGAAGATCATCGTAAATACAGCCGGTTTTTTATATTGTCTTAATGATTTTCCTAATGTTCGATACATTCCATCTTTCCTTTCTGATAACCCATACTATCGCTCATCAATTCATAGATTCGTTTGATTGTTCGAATCGTCGTATCCATATCTTCAATAGAAATTTCTTGTAAAATTTCTGCATTTTGCTCATGGAATCCAGAAACATCCTTACGATACAGAGCCAAGCCTTTGTCGGTTAAATCAACATTGATGATGCGCCGATCTTTTTTATTTGTTTGTTTTTTCATATACCCTAGTTCTTCTAAGGTTGCGATATTTTTTGTCACACTCGGTAGAGTTCCTTTGATTGCTTTAGCGATATCACTGATTTTCACAGTGCCGTTTTTTTCTTTCAAATGATAACAAGTTTTCAAAATATAAATATGCCTTCGCTGCAGTCCATTTGGTGGTGTCGGCAAAAATTCGGTCGTTCGTTTCGCAATCATACAAGCACCCAAATAAGCCTCTGATCGTTCTCGATCCATTCTATCACTCCTTTATCGCTCAAAAATAATTACTTTAGGTAACTTTTTTCTTATTATAGTAGACCTTACGTAAATAAAAAAGCTTTTTATGTATAAACATGCAATAAAAAAGCAAGGCGTTCCACCATACAAAAGATGGTAACCCTTGCTTTTTTTATTTTATTTACTTGGTAAGCGATTATGAACGTTTGGTCGTTTTCCCCTTCACGCCTAGCATACATGGTCATTTTTCCTTTTGATTAACGATAGAAAACAACCAAATAATGATTGGCTGAATGCCACTTACACGAGGTCATTCATTATCCTGAAAAGTTCCATACACATAACCAGATGAACTGCATCAACGTATCTACCTTCTGGCCGCCATTTGATCCTTGCTAGATACTCTTATCCTCAGGTGTATTTATTGGATAAAAAAAGGATTGGACACGCGTTGCCCAATCCTTTTTTGACACAGCAAATAAAACGCATTCATTTTGTTTATTTTTTCTCTTCAAAAGGCTAGATTTCTCCTCTAAGATTCGATACAATAAACGAAGTCGATGGTTTCCATTGACTATGGCAAACTTGACTGGTCACTGTGTATGACTTTTCAAGGCCTCTGTTTCTAGCTGCCACTAGAAATGGAGGCGCCTTTTTTATTTAGCTGTTTCTATCTGTCATTTATGATACTGATCACTTGAACAGTAGTCAAGCGATTCCAAAAAATCACAAAAAACTGTTCTGTTTTTCCACCAACTTTTTGTAGAAAACTTTTTTTATTTAGTATATATCCTGAAAAATAGTAATTTGACAACTTTTCTGAACAATAAAATATCTATATAATTAAAAACAATTCATTATCGTTATTCAAAAAACATCCATCAGAACAAGGCAGAATTGCCTTCCCTGATGAATGTCTGTGTCCATCGACTGTTTCTTTTATCTGATCAGTCCAACATCTGGTGCATCTAGCAATTGTTGGACTTGCTTTCTAGTAGTTAAAGGAACATCACCTTGGATAGCATGTGCAAGTCGTGCATTTGCCAAGGCAAACTCTACAGTTCGTGAAAGTGTCCATTTTTCTGCATACCCCAATAAAATCCCTGCTGCGAATGCATCGCCTGCCCCAATTCGATCTAGCACAAAAAGATCATACAATTCTGTCTCTACAGCTTCTTGTGAAGTAATCAAATAGCCACTTAATTGTTTGTTTCCCCCACTCACCGTCCGTTTCGTTCCTGCAAACCATTCAATCCCATAGTAATCTAGGAAAGAACGAATATATTCGTTTGGCGTTTCGGCCTCAGAAAATTCAGACTGCCATTCCATCAACTCCGTCAAATCACGAATCGAGCCTAGTAAAAGTGTACAGTAGGGAAGAATCTCTTCATAGCGTTGTTTCAGCACTGCTTTTTTATTTTTTTCCTGATTTAAACTAGGACGGAAATTAAAATCAAAACAAACTTTTTTTCCTTGTTCATCTGCTTTTTTTGCCAAAGAAATTGCTGTTTGTGCTGAGAGATCAGTCAAACTTAAACTGATACCGCAGATATGCACAAGATCAACTGCTTCAATAAATCCATCTAGTTGATAATCCCTTTTTTCGGCTAGTCCAAAAGAGCTATGCTTCCGATTTTGATACGTTACCTCAGTTGGACGAATGCCATACCCCATTTCCGCAAAATAGGTTCCGATATGCTGTTCTTTTTGAATAATATAAGTGGTATGGACGCCTAACCCTTTTAAACTGGCTAACGCCGCATCACCTAGCCGATTAGCAGGTAATGCAGACAGCAAATAACTTTCAATGCCAAAATGCGCTAAATTCCCCACAAGATTCACGCCGGTCCCTGTATAAGACATTCGAAGTGTATGTGTTTGCTCTAGCATCAAATATTCAGGTGGTGTCAATCGCAGCACCACTTCACCAAATGCACCAATTTTCATTTTTTCACCTTACTCTACGATTTTTTTGTGATCTCCAATAGTCTGCGAACATCCTCAGGTCTTGTGTTTCCAGTAGTCGGATCAATGATGGAACTATAGATATGAGGAATGATTTTTTTTACCCCCGCATCAACTGCGATTTGAACGATTTCTTCAAAATTCTCTAAATCGATGCCACCAGTTGGTTCTAAAGCAAAATCATAAAGCGCACAGGCTTGGGCTACTGCTTCATATTCTTTCTGATGTTCTAATCCCTTCATAGGGAAATATTTGATCGATGTTCCTCCCATGTCTTGCAAGAGGCGAATCGCCGTTTCGATCGTTACCACCCCCGCTGTTCCTTGTGAACTTAATGGTCCTGTGGCAATATTGACATATCCTTCTTTTCCTGTCGGAGAAACTAGCCCGTTAACGACTGTCTCCGACTGTCCTAAGACAGCTCGTGTTGCCCCCACACCTGTAAACACTTGATTGACATGTTGCGGTTGCAAGACTTTGGCTAATCGAGTGACCATCTGACTTTGATTCGGGTCTCCTGCCCCCAAACCAATTGATAAAGCATTATTGGTAGCTTCTTGATACTGCTTCATTTCTTTGATTGCCGCTTCATCATTCGGATAATTTTTTGAAAGCACCCCTAACAGAATGTGTCCTTCTGCTGCTTCGTAGCATTCTTTTGCATTTTGGAGCGAATTTGCCAAGACATTCAAGCAAATCTGATCTTTTAAATAATTGGGTGTTCGTATCATTTATGCTCTCTCCTTCACTATTTCCTTCAGCCGTTGAATGATTTTTTTCATCTCTCTTTGATCGACCGAACGGATATCAAATTCAATGATGCCATTATTTGCTTGATATTCTCGGGTATAGATTGCTGGATTTTGTTCTTTTAACTCACTGATAACTGTTTTTGCAGATTTCCCTGTGACCTTCACACTTGCACGATAGATTTCTCTTCCAGCTGGGTCTTGCACGATTTTTGCGTCAAGATGTTCGATCTTGTTCAATTCTTCTATAAATGGTTGCAATCGTTTTTTCATTGATTCCCCTGATTCACTCCCATTTTGCAAATAGTCCTCGACTGCTTGAGTAAAACCAAGGATGTTTTCTTTCCCGATTTTCATCGAACGACCAATCCCTTTTGATTGCATACGTACCCACGACACATAAGGATTTTTTCCAATGACCATACCAGCGCTAGGTCCTTCAATTGCTTTTGCGCCTGAATAAATAACTAGATCTGCGCCTAATTGTGTATATTTCAATAAATCTTCTTCCGCTGCGGCATCAACGATCAAAGGCAAATCGTTCTTCTTTGCCACCTCTATTGCTTCCGAAATAGTCAGCATACTCTTTTGCACAGTGTGATGGCTCTTGATATACAAGATTGCCGCTGTTTGTTCTGTGATCATCATTTCGAGGTGTTCAGGTGTACACATATTTGCATAGCCTGCTTCAACGACTTTCCCACCACCTTGTTGCACCATCAACTCCACAGAAGTACCATAATCAACATTGTGTCCTTTTGGCAAGATGATTTCTTTTTTCTTGATGGTATCTGAATAAGGGTGATATACATGAGCCAAACTACCTTGCCCAATGACTGCGGCAATGGATTGCGCAATGCCAGCTGAGGCAGAAGAGACGATTTGGACATCGTCTACGCCTAAGAGTTGAGCTAAGTAACCTCCCGTTTTTTCACTAAGTTCAGCCATTTCAAAAAAATGTGTACCACCAAAACGTTGGGCCTCAAGAACAGCTTCTGAAACTTTCGACACACCCAGCACTGTCATTCTTCCTGAAGCGTTGATGACTTCTTTTAGATTGAATTTTTCATTACTCACACTCATATTTCTTTCCTCCAATAATCGTGTACACTGGTCTGATTTGTTCCGTTATCGTTCGTTGATTGCCGTTTGAATCAGTCACTGTTTTCTTTTGGTCTCGCCATTCGAATATTGTAAAATCAGCATCGAAACCTTCTTCGATCTTCCCTTTTTTTCTTAACTGAAAATTTTCAGCAGGGGCAACCGTCACTTTTTCGATTATTTCAGGCCATGTATACCCAATCAAGTACAGCTTTTCCATTGTCGTTGCTAAATCATAAACAGGACCATTTTTACGATTTTTGATATAGATGTCAGTGCTGATCGAATCTGCCTTGACTCCTTGTTCATACGCTTTTTCAGCTACCTCAAAATTAAAACTATCTGTTCCATGACCAATATCAAAAATGATTTCCTTTTCTATTGCTTTTTTAACAAAAGGCTTGATTTCTTTCGTCTGTTGATCCATGATCCCATTTGCTTTTCCGTTAAAGCAATGCGTCAAGACATCTCCGCGGTCCAGTCCATCTAAAATTTCAGATAAATGTGGTGGAGCAGAACCAATATGGACCATCAAGGGCAAATTTTGATTTTCTTGTTGGATTTTTTTTGCCATATGAAGTGGGATGATCCCATTTTCTCCCACAACTGTTTTACTCATTCGTGCTTTGATACCTACAATAAAATCAGGCAGTTCTGTTAATTTTTCTTTCACTAAGTCACTTTGGATCTTTGTCAGATCCGCTAGTTCATCTTGTTTGATGATTCCCCATTTTGAAATATTCAATAGTGCGTAGACATTGGTTTTTGCTTGTTGGGCATGTTCATAAAATCGACTGATATTTTCAGCACCAGTAGTTCCTGCATCAATGACTGTTGTCACACCCTTCATTATCCCAATTTGGTCAGGATAATCATAGTAAAGTGTCATTTCTTCATAACAATGCACATGATCATCAATCCAACCAGCAGATAAATACTGATCAGGAGCTAAGACTTCTTCTCTTCTTCCTTTTTCACGAATGGTCGGAGTAATTTTTTTGATTTTCCCATCTTCAATTCCAATATCCATTATTTTTCCTGTTACTGTATGAGCTTTTCTGATTACTAAATCAAACATCATCGCGCCTGCTTTTCTATAAATTTAAATTTTGACCACGGATAAATAAAATCAAGTAAGATTTTTTCTTCCGGAATGATCGAACCGACTTTGTTTTTTCTTGAATCACTATGCGGTTCTAAAACAATTTGCAATTCATTCTTATATTTGCCAAAGCTGTCGTTTCCGATAACAACGTCTCCTCGTTGAAATTCAAAGGTTGTATCATGGGCAGGATTGCTTTGTCCACTATACTTTTTGCGCACTTCTGTCGAACGAATCACTTGTTCCGTAATATCTCCTCGTCTAACATGCTGTTCATTCAACATGATTGCTCGCTCAACTTCATTTAATCCAGATACAAATTCGACCGTAAACGTTGTTTGGTAACGATCCAGATTTCCTAAAGCTTGTAGTTCTTCTTCTGAAGCATAGGCATTCCCAATGATCACATCATCGATCAAATTGGTAGCAAACAGATGCTTAGCCGCCGTTTCTACCGCTACATGTCGGTGCATTTCCAATGTCGGCAACCCATCATTGATATCCCATGGTCCGATCGTTCCCACCTGTGACGAAATAAAGGCCGCTGTTCGAATTCCATGCTTCTTAAATCGTTCACTACAAGATTGAAAAAAAGCATAGGGTAATCCCGTTCCTTCTTGGGGATAGAAGTTATGACATCCATATAAAAATGGCTGGTTTGCTTGATGACTTAAAATATTTTCCAGATAGGCCACATCATTACTCATATTCAACTCAATTGCTAATTGATAGGGGTTATACGTAAGCAATGCTTCTTTTTTGCCATCGAAACCTAAATCTAAACGGATTCCGTCTGCACCTGTTTCATGGAAAAAGCCAAGATCGTCGTAAGAAATATCCAGCTGTTCAAAAATATTCGGTGCGACATCTAAAATCGTTTCAAATCCCAAACTTTTAGCAAAAGTAATCAGCTGACGAAATTTTTCTTTTATGATTTCAGGGTCCTCTGTTACCTCTAACATGCTCATGAAAATACGCGTAAACCCATATTTTTGTGCTAATTTTAAATATTCTTTGTCCTCATCCAAATCACTATGGTCTGGATAAAGGGACACGCCTAATGAACGCTTCATTTTTCTCCCCCTCTTCTTTACTTACTATGCTTGCTCCTGCGTGATGCCGTCCATCATTTTAGCCGCTTCTTCCTTAGCTAGTTCTTCTGCTTCACGAGCCAACTGTTGTTTTTCAAACACTTTGAAAAATGGATAATAAATTGCCAGAGTGATCAAGAAATTCACGACAACAAGAACTCCTGCTACCACACTCCAATTGGTACTCATCCAAGCGGCAATCGGTGCAGGCATCGCAAAAGGTAATCGTGCCACCATCATCGGTACGACTCCACTTACCGTCAATATATAAGACAAGGTGGTTGTCACTAATGGAGCAACAATAAAAGGAATACCTAAGACAGGATTCATGACGATCGGTGCACCAAAAATCATTGGCTCATTGATATTGAAAAGACCAGGTAAAATAGATAATCGTCCTAAACTTTTCAGGTATTTTGATTTAGAAAACATAAATAGTACAACTAAAGCTAGCGTTGTCCCAGCTCCTCCGATCCAGACGAACCATTGCAAGAACTGCTCTGTAAAAATATTGGGCATGTTCTGAGCATTTGTTCCAGCATTGAATGCATCGATATTTTCGGCAATCGAGATATCCCAAAATGGTCGAATGACTGGTCCCATGATTGCAGGACCGTGAATCCCAAGAACCCAAAAGAAACAAATCAGAAAGACAGTCAATAAGCCGCCAAACAAGCTATTACCAGCTAGTACACCTTTTAGAGGCATCAATAATTGGCTTAGGAACCCGTTTAAATCAAATCCCAGCATATGACGCACTACCCAGAAAAAAATCAAGATAACTGCACCTGGAATCAATGCTACAAAAGAATTCGTGACTTCTGGTGGTACACCATCAGGCATTTTGATCGTAATCTTTTTCTCAATAAAAAAACGATAGATTTCAACAGAAACAATTGCTGTAACGATAGCGCCAAATAATGAACCAGAACCTAAATTCGCAATATTGATATAACGGACAGCCGTAATCCCTTCCAAATCTTCGACTACCCGAAGCGGTGGCGCTGCTACAATCAGAAAGGACATCAAAGCTAAAATACCTGCAGTCAAAGAATCCAGTTTATAACTTTTGGCTAATGATGATGCAATGCCAAATGTAGCATACAATGCAAGGATTCCTACTGTATAACGAAAAGGAATATCCAATATTTCACGATACGGTTCAATGACCGATGCCACTGATTCAATGGGTATGTTCAGTAAAATGGTGAAAAACGAACCGACGATCGTTAGCGGCATGGTGGCAATGATCCCTTTTCTAATTGCTGTCATGTGTCGCTGAGTACCGATACGATTGGCAACCGGCATGATTCTTCGCTCGATGATCCCTATAAATTTATCCATTTACGCTCTCTCCTTATATAACATTATAATGTTTACGCATTGATAGTAGCATAACTACCTTCAAATGTAAACGTTTTTCATAATGTTTAAAAAAAGAAGTTGACACTAAACTATAGACTACCTTCCCCACCACCTACAAAATGGACCACCCAGCTAGTCCTTCACTTGGGTGTTTATCCAGATTATTTTCTTATAGTGAAATAAATATCCCTGCCTAACAAGTGAACTTTCCTGAGAGATAAGAAATACTACTCAGATCTGTCCACTTATTAAGCAAAGTATTTATTGCCAGACATTATGTTTCATAGTCAATATGATAAGGATGTAAATCTGTATGGTAGATTGCTTCTGAATATTCAAGGATTTCTCCTTGTTGATTGGATGATCGACGAATTCTCTTTATGCCAATTTGTGCAGATGTCTTTAAGATTTCTTGCTCTTCCTCGCTGAGAAAAACAGCAGAAAAATCATCTGAAAATACATCGATGTATTCTCCTTTTTGCGTCAGCAATCGATAAAGGGATTCTTCATCAAATTCCTTGCGTTTCACTCTGATCATCTCACTCGGCAAATAATGGATAAAGTAAATATAAGGCTCATCATTCAAATAATATAAGCGCTTAAATCGAGTAGCATGCGAACCAAAATAACCATACAACGGATCATCTTTTTTTAAAGCAATTTTTTTTAACTCTAGTGTTTCTTTTCGAACTTCATATTGTGAATTTTTGAGAATTTGCGTAAAACTTGCTGCTTTTGATAATCGATTATACGGGCGATTACTTAGGACCGTAGTTCCTCTACCACTCTTCTTTTCAACATACTCATCTGCCGCTAGTAATTCAATTGCCTTACGAACAGTTATTTTGCTCACTTGAAACAATTCCTCTAGCTCATTTTCAGTAGGCAGCATCGTGCCAACTGGATATTTCCCTGAAAAAATATCCTCTTTGATCTTATCTGCAACTTCTAAATATAATACACGGGTTCTTTTCATGGCGTCACCTTTCGTTTTACTGTTACTAAAAGAATAGCATAGATAAAATAAAAAAAGAATATAAAAGATAAAAGAGGTTATGAAAAGCATGGTTTGACCTGAGCAATAGTAAAGAAAACTGGGAAATAGCTTCCCATATTTTACAGTTTTTTGAACTATTGCTCAGGTCAATGCTTTGAATACCGTTTATCAAGGTTATGAAAAGAGCGTTTTGATCCGAGCAGTAAGGATAAAAATTTCGAAACAGCTCTTTTGTTTTGAAATTTTTTGACTTAGTGCCGAGGATCAGCTCTTTGAATACCGTTTATCAAGGTTATGAAAAGCATGGTTTGACCTGAGCAATAGTAAAGGATGAAAAATAAAAAAAGAGTGTGGAACAAAACTAAAAAACAGTTTTGCCACAGACTCTCGAATAAACGGCGGCCAAAAGTCAGTTTTTTCGGAAATTTCGAGAAAAACGATCAATACAAAAAGCGTATTACTCGTTTTTCTCTCCAATTTCTCAAACCTAAACGACTTTTGTCTCGACCTCTTTTGACTCACATCATTTGCTTATCTACTTTTTTGAATAAAGCGAACTTGCTCTAAACAAAGAGTAGTTTTTGAAACTTCCATTTTACGTATTAGAACGAATCGAGGCTGGGACAAAAGTGTTTAACTCCGAGAAATAAGAAAATTAACGAAAATTTCTTTTCAAATTTTTGTGAATTTCGGCTTATTTAAGAAGGAGTTGCTTCTGCTCCC
>OLSK01001015.1_pt1 | contig 22442 bp, 17 predicted proteins | sample 1672781 | NCBI WGS metagenome assembly OLSK01 (sample SAMEA3136723, study PRJEB25190) | human gut metagenome | biome: human gut; feature: human-associated habitat; material: faeces | place: Austria | collected 2013 | reverse complement strand
AGAGTGGGTTTGATGTCGGGGCCATTACGGCCAATATGTCCATAAAGTCCATTAAGTCCATGAAAGAATTGTAACGAACACTTGAAAGTTAAAGCAGGAAGAATAGTTTAAAAGACCGGAAAAAAGATAAAGTAAAAGATGTCGGGATTTTTCTCATGGCGGGGATCGTTTTTGAAAGACGGGGCAGGGTACTGAATGTATAGTCATTGCCATGATTTCACGCTATGCTTCCGTTTGTTCCGTTTTGGGATTGGCTGCCGCTCCTGTAGTTTTGGCGGCTCCGGCGGATGTTTCTCCGGTAGCGGCGGTGGAAGGGGTGGTGGAGCGTGTGACTCCCTCTGCCAAAGGTGCTGTGTCATTCAAACTCAATCCCGCCTTGCAAAACAGGATTACGATTTCCGGGGCCCCAGGCTCCATTCGGGTGGAGGCTTCCGACGTGCGGCGCCTGATAGCCGGCTATGGCTGGTATTTGAAAAATATTGCCAAGGTTCATTTGTCGTGGAACGGCAACCGGCTTGCGCCGCCTTCCCCATTGCCGGCTCCTGCAAGTCCTGTTACGATTGAGTCTCCCTGGAAAACTGTTTTTGCCTACAATTATTGCACCTTGTCTTACACGGCGGCTTTCTGGGACTGGAAGAGGTGGCAGCAGGAAATTGATTTTCTGGCTTTGAACGGTTTCACCCATGCCCTGGTGACGGCCGGCCTGGAGAAGACCTGGGAAGATTTTTTGATCGGCCTGGGATATCCCAGAGACAAGGCCATCCGCTTTATTCCCAATCCGGCGTTTGCCGCCTGGTGGAACATGGGTAATCTGGAGGGGCACGGCGGTCCGCTTACCCAGAGGCAGATCGATGAGATGGCGCAGTTGGGGAAACGGATCGTGTCCCGCATGGAGCAACTGGGCATGACTCCCGTCCTCCAGGGGTATGTGGGATTTGTTCCCGCGGATTTTTCGGAGAATGTTCGGATGAAAGGATTGAAGTTAATTCCGCAGGGGGAATGGGTCAATTTCAAGCGTCCCTGGATGGTCGATCCCACGTGCGAGGCATTTCCCAAGCTGGCGGCGGACTGGTATCGTTCCCTTCGCAAGGTGTACGGTATTTCCGGAAAAATGTTCGGCGGCGATCTGTTTCACGAAGGGGGGAGCAAGGGGAATATCAATGTGACACAGGCGGCGGAGGCCGTCCAGAAGGCCATGCAGAAGGCTTCTCCCGGTTCTACGTGGGTGATTCAGGCATGGGGAGGCAATCCTTCCCGCGAATTGTTGAATGGCATGGATCCGAAGCATGCGCTGGTTTTGCAGTTGACCAAGGATATGGCCGACGGAGGAAAGAATTTAAGGACCTTTGACGGCATTCCCTGGGTCTGGTGCGAGTTGTCCAATTTCGGCGGCAATACGGGAATGTACGGAGGCATTCCCCTGTTGTCGCGGTTGGGAAGCGATTTATCCGCATACATGGACAAGGGATTGACGGGCATGGGAGTTTTGTCCGAAGGTCTTGAAACAAATCCTCTTCATTATGCCCTGTTTTGCGACCGCCTGTGGACCCTGGAAGACATCCCCGTCAAGGAATGGCTCCGGCAATATGCTCTTCAGCGCTACGGCAAGGCTCCGGAATCGGTTGTCCATGCCTTGGGAGTACTCTCTTCCTCCATTTACAGTCCCGTCCGTTCCCAGGAGGGATGCACGGAGTCCATTGTCTGCGCCCGTCCGGCCTGGAATGTCCGCAAGGCTTCCACCTGGTCCAGCGGAGAAAGATATTATCGTCTGGGGGATATCGTCAGCGCGGCGCGCGATTATTTGAAGGCGGCCAATGAACAGCCGTCGCTGATGAAGGAAGAGACGTTCCGCTATGATCTGGTGGACTTGGTCCGCCAAGTGCTTGCCGATGCCGCCTTTTACCAGCTTCAGCGGGTCCGGGCCGCTTTTGATGCGAGGGATGTTTCCGGCTACAAAAAACAGGTGCAGGTTTTCCTGTCCCTGATCACGGATATGGATGCGGTTCTGGCGACGGACAGGCAGTTTCTGCTGGGGACTTGGCAGGAAAAGGCGCTGAATTGGGGGAAAACCAGCCAGGAAAAAGCCCTGATGGATCGTTCCGCCAAGATGCTGCTGACAACGTGGATCGACCAGGCGCCCAGGGCACTGAACGATTACTCGAACCGGCAGTGGGCCGGATTGGTAGCCGATTTTTATCTGCCCCGGTGGAAGAATTTTTTTGAGTCCCAGTTGGAAGTGCTGACCGGGAAGAAGGACCGTGCTGCCGCGGATGCCTCTTTCTTGGATAAAACAGTTCGGGAGGAATTGTCATTCGCCGGCAATGGCAAGGTGTATCCGGTTGTTCCGTCCGGAGATGTTCTGGCGGTAGCCAACCGGGTGATGAAAGCCCGGCGGAAAGTGCTCGACTCGCTGTGTCGGGACGAGAAGCATTCATCGGGACTCGCCTGGGATTTGAAACAGGGTTCCCCGTTGCGGTTCGATGTAACGGACCGGGTGGATGCTCCGGGCACTTACACAGCCACGTTCCAGTGGAAGGGAGGCTCCAGTGCCTTGAAGATTCATTCCGTCAAATTGTACGAAGGCGACCGGGAAGTGGCTGCGGATGTTCACGAAGGGTGGACCGGCGTGGAGAATAACGGGAATTCCTATACGCTTGTTTTGAAGAAGTACCGCACCAATCTGGATTCCTATACGCTGAAAGCGGAGGTGAGCGGCGCGTCCGGAGCGGATTCCCAGGGAGAAATGATTCTGAAGAAGAACGGGAATTGAATGCCGTCCAAGGTTTGTTTGATTCAGGCTCCGGGAAATGTTTTTCCCAGAATTCGATGCATGGGGCTGGAAGGATGTATCAGCGGGCGGACTGGTAGATGCTGAACATCAGGATGGCCATGCCTGTCAGGGCCGCCCCGGCAATGATGCCGGAGGCGGTGGGGATTTTATATTCCCTGGATTTGGACCGGAAGAGATGGTCTGCCGCCCAGCCGAGGACGGCCCCGGCGAAGAAGAGGAACGAGTCATTCCATTGAATGGCCCACGCAAGGCCGAAGCCGATGGGGGTAGGCAACCATTTCCCCACAGCGGGAAAGTAGCGTGGAACAAGCACAAGAACCAGACCGAGAATGCCGCCTGCAATGATGGAGAGAACCTTGATGCTGTGCAGATGGCTGAATCCCATGCCGAGGGCTTCCGCCGTTGCCGCCCATGTCCTGGCCCCCGGTGCATTGAAAGCCTGGAGGGCATCTACGTCCGGCACCAGGGAGCGGAACGCCAGCACGGAGACGAGCGTTCCCAGAAAGATGCCGGAGAATTGAGCAATGAATTGCTTGCGGGGGTTGGCTCCCAGCAGATACCCTACCTTGAGGTCCACGAGCAGGTCGGCCGAAGAGCTGGAGGCTCCGGAAGTAATATTGGCCGCCATAAGGTTGGCCGTAACGTGGCCGGGCGCAATTCCTCCGAAGATCAACTGAGTGACTTTTCCCATGGCTCCGGTGGGTGTGATGTTGGCTTCCCCTGTAATCCGGCATACGACAAGCGCCAGAAAGAAGGAGATGAAAACGGCGAGACAGCTCATCCAGTAGGGAACGTCAAAGGTAGTGTAGGCCAGGTAGCTGAGCGCGATGAGGGAGATGATTTGCCCGGCCAGGAACCAGCTCATGGGCGTTTCTATTTTTTCCACATCCGTCAGATGGCGCTTTTTGTTCATGGAGAACATGGCTCCCAGGGAAGAGAAGGAGCGTGCAATGCTTTTCCATTGGAAGAGGAAGGCCACGATGCTGGCTACGACCATGCATGCGGTGCCTCCCCACAGCGTCCATCCAACGCTGTCGCGGTAGCCGGCTCCAGCGGCAAGCAGGCCCTGGCTTTCCAGCCAGGGAACGTACAGAGCCCAGCAGACGGTGCCCCCGATGAAAAGGCTGAGGGAGGTTTTCATACCCACCAGTGCGCCTGCACCCACAAACATGAGGTCCCATTTGAAGAAAATGGTTCTCTGGTACCAGTTTCCCAGGATATGCTGTTGGACGGTTCCCAGCCATTTTTCCCCGCCCAGGGCCATGGCGATGGCATTGGCGGAGGCAAACAGTGCGGAGTAAAGCAGGGCCTTGGCCTGTCCGGCCGCCTTTTTCCCTTCCGAATAGAGGACTTTGAGCGTTTCCGCCGTGGCGATGCTGTCCGGGAATTTGATTTGCTCGATGTTGATCATCTGGCGTTTCATCGGAATGGCCATCGTGACGCCCAATACGGCGATAAAGAATATCCAGGCAAAAGTGACTCCCAGGGGCATGTGCTGTCCGGTGAGCAGGAGAAGGGCGGCTACGGCCGATGTAAGCGTGCCGCCCGTGGAGTAGCCTGCGGAGCTGGCGGCGGACTGCATGCAGGTGTTTTCCAGAATGGTCATGGGAGATTTGGAAATTCCCAGGCGGACAAAGGCGTTCCAGAGAGCAAATGAAATGATGCCCGCCGTCAGTGCTACGCCGAAGGACCAGCCCATCTTGAGGTTGGCGTACAGATTGGTGAGGGAGAGGATGGAGCCCAGAAGCATTCCGACGATGACGGCTCTCCAGGTAAGCTGCTTGATTCTGTCTCCGGAACCCAGATAGACCTGGTCGTACCATTGTTGTTCTATTTCTTCCGGGGTTCCCCGGAATCCGTCTAGAGGCAGAGGCTTTTCCAGGCAGGAGAGGGTTGGCTGTCCGGCGGGAACGTCAGTGTGCGGCATATGGCCGGAACATAGCATGGGAGAACGGCCTGGAAAAGCCGTATCTGCCGTTCTTCTGCGTTTGGCAGGAGTTCCGTTGGGGCTTGCCTGCCTGTGGTTGCCGTGATTTAATTCGCCCATGAGCATTTCTTTTACGGATAAACTCGCCGCCCGCATTGAAAAGACCGGTTCCGCGTTGTGCGTGGGTCTGGATCCACGCCCTGTCATGGATGATTTGCAGGCCGTTCCGGCCCTGCTGCGAAAGGTAGTGGAGGAAACCGCTCCTTATGCGGCCGCGTTCAAGCCGAATATCGCCTATTTCGAGGCCATGGGACTGCGCGGTCTGGAAATGCTGGAAGAATTGCTGCCTGATATGCCGGATGACGTTCCCGTGGTGCTGGACGTCAAGCGCGGCGACATCGGAGAGACCCAGAAGTATTATGCACAAGCCTATTTTGAACGCTTGGGTGTGGATGCCGTTACGTTGAACCCCTTCATGGGATATGATACTTTGGAACCTTTTCTGGACTATGAAGGCAAGGGCGTTTATTTGCTGACGGTTACGTCCAATCCCGGTTCTTCCGACATCGAACGCCGGGAGCTGTCGGACGGTCGCAAGGTGTATGAGCTGGTAGGAGACATGGTGCGGCGGTCCATGCAGGAACACCGCAAAACGTCCGTAGGCATGGTGGTGGGGCTGACCAATGCCGATTCCGACATTTTGGCGCGCATCCCGGACGCTCCTCTGTTGATTCCCGGACTGGGCGCCCAGGGAGGCGATCTTTCCAGCCTGAGCGGTTCCGGCCATGCGGCGCCTCCCCTGATCAACGTGTCCCGCGGTATCATGTACCAGAATCCGGAACTGGGCTTTGCGGAAAAGGCGCGGACGTTTGCCGCCCGTATCCATGAGGCTTTGGGCTATTGATTCCCGTGTGTATGTTCATTTTTCACGGAGATAACAAAATGGTAACGTCCTGCGTATGGCTGGGCTGCTGCTTGTCAAAGGGGCTGTGTCTGTTATATTGAAAAGGCACTTGCCCTTTGCCCACTGCTTATGGATGAAAAGCCCCGGATTGTGAGGCTCAAGCCTCGTTCCTCCTCCAAATCTGCAATATTGATTGCTCTGGGGGTGGCTGTGGGCGTTCAGGTAGCCTTGTGCGCCGTGCTGGTGGCCATCCATTATCAGGAATGGTGGCTTCCTTCCATCCAGAAGGGAGAGATTGTCATGGAGTTCGTAGCTCCATCCGATGAGGTGCTTGAAGAAGTGAATGAGGTGAGCCCCGTTCCCGTGGACCCTGCGGTTGCTCCGCCAACCGTCAGTTCCGTTCCGGCCATCGCCACGGATGAAGACCTTCTGGCCGTGGAACTGCCGGACCATGAACATTCGCCGGATGTGGAGGATATCCGTCCCGATGTCCCGGAAAGCGAACTTCTGCCGGAGGAACTGGTCGCCATGCAGATCAACATGAGGGAGGTAAAACCCCGGCCTGCCGTGAAAAAACCGGTGGTTCCCGTTGCCGGACACGCCGTGCCGGATGAGAATGTCACTCCGGACAAAAAGGTGCGTTATAAACATGCTCCGTCCTTGCCCGGTTCCGTAAATTCCTCTAGGGTGGGCAAGGTGAATGCCGTGGTGAAAGTCGTGGTGGGGGTAAATGCCCGTGGCGAACCTACATCCGTCAATCTCCTCCAGTCTACCGGAAAGGCGGAATTGGACCGTCTTTTCATGCGCTGGGTGAAGGAGAATTGGACTTTTTATCCGGCAGAAAAGGATGGTGTGCCCATAGCTTCCAAGGTGGTGGTGCCCGTCCGGCTGAACATCGATTAACCTGCAAGAAGGAAACGAAAAATGATTCCGGAGCAAACAGAGAGAAGGCCCATTTACGTGATCGGGCATCAGAATCCGGATACGGACGCCATCTGCTCCGCCATAGGCAATGCGGAGTTTTTGAGAACTCACGGAGAACCTGATGCCATAGCCGCCCGGTGCGGAGAGATGACGCTGAGGACTTCATGGGTGTTGGAGAAGGCCGGAGTGCCGGAACCTGTGTTGATTCACGACGTGACGCCCACTGCCGGGACGATTTGCCGACGGGATGTGATCAGCGTGAGCCCGGATGATACGTTTTTGACGGCATACCGCAGAATGACGGAGAATTCCCTCCAGACCATTCCGGTGATTGATGCGGACCGCAATCTGCATGGCCTGCTGCGTTATTTTGACTTGTTGAGTCTCCTGATGCCGCTGAACATGACGGAGATGAATGTGCGGTCCGTCTTTTCCAGCCTGAGCAACATTGCCGGAACCATTGACGGCAAGTGCCTGACCGGAGAAATGCTGAGCGAGGAAGAGACCCAGAATATCCTGCTGGTGGGCGCTTCCAGCGAACCGAGCGTGCGGACGAGGCTGGCCAATTACAAGCGGAAGGGAATCGTGCAGGACCTGGTGGTGATTTGTGGAGACCGTCCGAATGTGCAGTTGTACGCGGTGGAACACGGAGTGCGCGCCCTGGTGACGACGGCGGGTTCCTCTCCCTCCCTGGATATTATTGAAACCGCCCAGGCCACGGGGACCTGCATTCTGAGCACGCCCTGGGATACGGCCAGTGTGGGCCAGTTGATCCGCTGTTCCCGGAAGGTGAGGGAGCAGGTTCACACGGATTATGCGGTGTTTCCCGAGAATATGCCTCTCCCGGAACTGCGGCAGGCCGCCGTCAAGCGCAAGCAGGCCCTGTTCCCGGTGATGAGCGTGAAGACGAACAAGATGATAGGCGTCCTAAGCAAGACGGATCTTGTCGATCCGCCTCGTACGCAGGTGGCCCTGGTGGACCATAACGAGTTTTCCCAGGCCGTCAAGGGCGTGGAAGAGGCTGAAATCGTGGAGGTGATGGACCATCACCGCCTGGGGACCCAGCTTTCCACACGTGATCCTATCCGTTTTCTGAATGAACCGGTGGGTTCTACCTCCACCCTGGTGGCGCGAAGGTTCTATCATCGTGATGTGGAGCCTTCCCGGTCCACGGCCATCTGTTTGTGCGCCGGCATTCTATCGGATACGCTCAACCTGACTTCTCCCACTACCGCGCGGGCAGACCGGGAGATGCTGGAGTGGCTCACCGGGATTGCCAAGATAGACGCCAAGAAGTTTACGGAAGAGTTTTTTGCCACCGGTTCCCTGCTGCGTTCCAAAACGGCTCCCTCCGCCATTGTGCAGGCGGACCGCAAGACATTTACCGAGTATGGCCATAAGATCAGCATTTCCCAGATTGAGGAAATTGGCATGTACGGCCTGAAGGAGGTTCAGGAGGGTTTGCTGGAGGAACTCCGGAAGCTGGAGAAGGAAGAGGATTTGAAGCTGGCCTGCCTGTTGGTGACGGACATCGTCACGCATGATTCCATGCTGCTGGCCGTAGGGGATGAGGAAGTGCTGGAGCACATAGAGTACGAGCGCCTGGGCCCCAACCTGTTTGCCGCCAAGGACGTAGTCAGCCGCAAGAAGCAGTTGTTCCCGGCCATTTCCCGCGCCTTGAAAGTATTATAGGGATTTTCTCTCCTTTTCCGGAGCATGGAGCGGGGATCAAGGCATGGATATATCCGCCAGAATGGAACGCCTGAGCGTGTCTGGAACAAGGACGGTGCAGGCCCGTTCCGGACGGAGGGGATGCGTACAGAAGACGCGGTCCAGCCGGAGCAGGGGAAAATCCACGGGCTGTGTGGCGCCGTATCCGGCCCCTTTGAGTTTGAAACAATCCTGAAAGTCCTTGTTGAATTTTACAAAGATGGGGGATTGAGGCGCCGCATTAAAGTTCCCCGCCAGAATGATGGGCAGTTCCCCTCCCTGGACTCCCACTTCCCGGAGAGTGTCGAACAAGTACTGGATTTGTTTGCGGTGGACAAACCGGAGGGTATGGAAGTATTTCCAACAGGCGGGGGAGTACAGGTCAAAACGGTGTTCAAAGGGATCCAGGCTGAGATTAATCAGCCGTATCGCCAGGGATGAGCTTTCCGGAATCCAGTCCACGATGAGCCCAGCCGTGTCCGTGATGCTGTGTACCGGCCCCATTTGCCCGTGGCGGACGATGATGGCGCAACTCCCTATCTGCTTGATATGGGCGGTGCGTCCGAAGATGCTGTAGGCGAATTTGAGCGTGCGGTTGTGGTTGCTGCAGCCCTGGAGAAAGATGACATCCGCCCGGAGCTTGGATATCTGTTCAATGGGCGGGTTTTCTCCGCATGCGCCATACAGGGTGAGAATTCTTATATGGCGGTTGTCTGGGGATGGGGGCATTTTGTAATACTCCATGCCGGTTCTGGAGATCGGCTGGAGAAAATCCGTGGTCATGATGCCGTAGGCAACCCACACAATAACGCCCAGAAGGCCGATGCGCGAGCCGAAGACCAGCCACGCAATAAGCGCCGGGAAGGCGAACATGAGGCAGCATGCCCAAAGGGGCAGGGAAGTCATGAACGCCATTGTGTCCGATCCGGACCAGAAGATGGTAGCGATGATGACCCACAGGCACAGGGAGACGCAACCCAAAGCTTTCCCGAGCTGGTTGACTCCGGATAGAGCGGGCTGTTCCGCCAAGTGTTTGCGTCTTCTGAGCCGGTGCACCTTGATGATGGGTTAAAAGCCCATGCCGGGAGGCAGGTCCAGCCCTCCGGTCAGTTTCTTCATTTCCGTAGCGGCAGTTTCCTTGCCTTTGACAATGGCGTCATTAATGGTTTTCAACACAAGCTCCTGAAGGAATTCCGCGTCTGAGGGATCAATGATGGAGGGATCAATGAACAGCTCCGTAATGTTGCCGTCACAGGTGGCGGTGACTTTGACCTTGCCGCCCGCACCTTCTGCGGTGACCGTCTGGGAGGCCAGTTTTTCCTGAGCGGCGGCAAGTCCGGACTGCATTTGCTGGACCTGCTTCATCATCTTCATAATATTCATGGCTGTATAATATGGATATAGGTGTTCTTGTTTATTGGGAAATGATGCGGGCACGGAATATTTCCATGGCGGCGTCAATCAGGGGGTCCGTATAATAGGAGTCTTCTGCGTCGCTCTCCTGAGAGGAGGCCTCCTGAACGGGAGCAGCGGATTTTCTTTGCGGTTCCTGGGATTTGGGCGCGGGCGCCGGGTTTGACGGCGGAGGAGGAGCAGGCAGCGGTTCCAGTTGTTCCTGAACGGGTTCGGGAACGGAAGCGTCTGCACGGACGGAGAGGGCCACTGGAGCACCTGAACGGCGGGACAGATCCGCTTCCAGCGCGGCCCGGAGAGGTCCGGATGCCAGGCTGTCCATGCCCTGGCGGTCAGAGGGATGGAAGGCCACCGTGACGAATGCTCCGTCATGGCCGGAGAAGACGCTTCCGGCCAGGAAATCCGCCTGGAGGGGGAAATTGACGGCCGCTTGTTCCAGCGCGGCTTTCCAGTCCGCTTCCGTAATGGTTTTGACAGCGGGGCGCGGCTGTTCTTCCCGTTTTTCTTCTTGGTTTGTGGAAACAGGACGGGCAGGAGCGCTTTCCATGCCGAAGAGGTTATCGAAGAAACTGCTGGTGCGCTTTTCCGGCGGGAGTCCTTCTTCCGGGTCCATGAAGGTCGGCTCCGTGGTGTCCGGGGGGGCTACGGGAGCGTCTGAAAGAGCGGACGTAATCCGCGGCATTTCTTCTGGTTGTATTTGCTCTGGCTGAGGTGCGGGGGCGGGAGGCGTTTCCGGTTTCAGGAATGGCGGCTCTTCATCTGGGATGGAGGGAAGGGGCTCTTCCTCTGCCGCAGTTGCGGAAACTTCCGGTTCTGGTTCCGGAGAGGGCAATACGGGGGAGGCGGAAGGTTTTTCTTCCGCGGGAGCCGGCGTTCCGTATTCCGCTTCACGTTCCTGGACGATGGCTGTTGTGTCCTTGCTGGATGCGGAGAATTGAGGAACCGGGTCCATAAGGTCCTTGCTCTCATTGATATCGGGCACCGTGGGTGCGGGAGACGGAGTATCGGCAGGGGGCTCCGGAGTAGGAGCGGGGGCAGGGGCCGGCTGAATGGGCTGGCTGCCGGATACCTGCGAAACGGAAGATACGGATGCTGGAGCAACCGGATTTGTGGAGGCGGGAGCGGCCTGCGGCATGGAGGCTGGCAGCGGAGCACCTTCCAGCGCCATGATAATATCGCTGATGCTTGCTTCCGCCAGGGCGTGAACGGCTTTGATCAGGCCCATTTCCAGATGCAGTCTTTTATTGGTGGACCAGCGCATTTTGTCTTCCGTCTCCGCCAGAACTTCCACCAGACGCAGTATCTTGTCCGTCTGGGTACGCTTGACGAGTTCGGTAAGTTCCTCCTTGGACGCCTCCGGCAGGGAATCGAAATTTGCTTCCGGGTCCACCTTGGCGACGAGAATTTCCCGAACGGCGGAAATAATTTCGGAAAGGAATTGTCCCATGTCCCTTCCCGCTTCCGCCTGTTCATGGAGAAGGTGGAGAAGGCTGGGCAGTTCCTTCTTGAGAATCAGCGCCAGCGCCTGGGCTACCGTTTCCCGTGAGGTGATGCCGAAAATGTGGAGGACCTGTTGTTCTTCAATATGGTCGCCGCAGAAGGAAACCAGCTGATCCAGCATGGACTGGGCATCCCGCATCCCGCCGTCCGCCACTTTCGCCACGGCGAACGCCGCCTCCCTGCTCAGGGAGACTCCCTCGGCGGAGGCGATGTGCAGCAGATGGTTGGCAATGATTTCAGAAGGGATGGGACGCAGGTCGAAACGCTGGCAGCGGGAAAGAATGGTCGGCAGGATTTTGTGCGGTTCCGTGGTCGCGAAGATGAATTTGACGTGCTGGGGCGGCTCTTCCAGCGTTTTCAGAAGTGCGTTGAAGGATTCCTTCGTAAGCATGTGCACCTCGTCTATATAAACAATGCGGAAGTTGCCTCTGCTGGGTGCAAAGCGCACATTGTCCCTCAAATCCCGGATGTGGTCGATGCCTCGGTTGGAAGCGCCGTCGATTTCCAAAACATCCAGGCTGCGGCCTTCCGCAATCTCCTCGCAAATATCTTCGTGCGGGTCGAAGTCCACCTTTGGGCCGCCGGTACAATTCAGGGCTTTTGCGAAAATTCTGGCAGTGGATGTTTTTCCTGTGCCGCGGGGACCTACGAAAAGATACGCATGTGCGAGGCGATTGTGTTCAATGGCATTTTTCAGCGTCTGGACGACGTGATCCTGTCCAAGGACGTCATTGAATGTCAGAGGACGATATTTTCTGGCAAAGACCTGGTAACTCACGGTTCAGGAAGACTAAAAGATGCGGCTCTATTTGAAAAGAAAATAGAGTGTAATTGTTTTAAGGCGCTGACAGGATTACGCTTTCGACCTCTTCTTACGTAAGCGCCCTGAAAAAAATATCAAGAAAACGATGAGGATGTCATTTTGATGTTGAAATCTGAAAATGTTCGTGCCAATCTCACAAAAGTAACAGGAACCTTCTCATCTCTATTATTTCCTATGTGGGTTAAAATATCAATCGCAGCCTTGGTCATCGCTCTTCTCGGTGGAGCCATGTATTATCTTGATAACGAGGAAGCTCTCACCAAGGAGCGCAAGGAATGCGGCTCTCGTTATAAAAATTTGAACGCTCTCCGGGAGGAATTTACGAGTGAAAAGACCAAATACGTGGAGTTCCTCGTCAAAAATGAAGGCCTTACGGCCGACATCAATGCCCTGACCAAGCAGAAGGATGAACTGGAAGCCGCGAACCAGGAACTGGCCTCCGCCAATGAAGCCAAGAAATCCGAGTTGCAAACCCAGCAGACCGCTCTGGCAGAACTCCAGTCCAAGAGCAAGGATATGGAAAGCATCCAGGCTATTGCCGACAGGATCAAAGGTCTTGAAGAAGAATCCAAGCAGCTGCAGGTTGTCAAGCAGGGTGAGCAATCCAAGCATGATGCCATTGTTGCGGAAACGGAACAGCTTGTTGTCAACAACAATGCGCTGCGCCAGCTCAAGGCCGACCAGGACGCCCACCTTTCCCCGCCCAACTTGAAGACCAGGGTTTCCCAGGTGATTGATGATTTCAATGTAGTCGTGATTGAAGGCGGCGCTTCCGACCTGGGCGTGGTGCCCGGTTCCAAGCTGGCCGTGATGAGAGACGGCAACAAGATTGCCGAACTTGACGTGAATGCCGTTGAATCCCGTGTTTCCACAGCAACCGTTCTTCCCAGCACCGTTGCCGCTGGTGAACGTGTTGAGGCCGGAGACGTCGTCGTATCCGTCCGTCCGTAATTTTCCCGGTTCAAAACTCATCATACACTCTCATCTATATACACAATGAAAACTGTCTTAGTAGTTTTATTGATTCTTGCCGCAGGAGCAGGCGCCTGGTTCTCCGGTCTCAGCGGTGTTTTCGGCATCAATGGCCAGTATCAGGACTTCAAGGAAATGATTGCCTACCGCAAGGTCCTGGACAAGGAAATCCGGGATTGGACGGGATTGCGCAATGACATGATCAAGAACCGCGGCCGTGCTGCGGAAGAAAACCTGAGCCTGATTTCCACCAAGGCTTCCGTGACCCAGCAGCGCGATGAACAGCTTTCCAAGTCCTCGGAATTGAAAGAGGAGGAAGTCAAGCTGAATGCCGATCTGTCCAAGATCAACCAGCAGGTACAGGAACTCAAGGCTCAGTTGAGTGAATTCGGCGTTTCCAGCGTTGAAGAAATCCAGGCCAGGATGGAAGCCACGGAAAACGCCAACAAGAAGCTTCAGGAAGAAATCGACCAAATCAAGGGAGCGACGGAAGTTGCCGCCAAAAAGCGCACGGAGCAGGCTACCGAACTGGCCAATCGCCAGAAGGAACAGGCCGAATACCGCGCCGCGCTTGCCAAGAACAGCGGGGAATACCCTGTGCTGTCCGTGGATCCCCAGTGGGGCTTTGTGGTCATTGGCGCCGGGCAGGGCAGCAACATTGATCAGAATACAGTTCTGCTTGTCACCCGTGACGGCCGCAGCATCGGCAAGCTGAAAGTGACCTCCCTGGAAAAGAATCAGACAGTGGCCGACATCGTCAAGGACAGCGTTCCTGCCGGCATGAGCATCCAGCCCGGCGACATGGTACAGCTTCTGCGTCCGGTCCAATCCGCCAGATAAGGTTCTGTCACGCATTTTTCTTGAACCCCTCTGTGCTTCCGGCATAGTGGGGTTCAACTTTTACACGGAATGATGAAACAATTCACAGGAAACCTACTGCTTGCGTCTTTTTCCCTTTTGCTTGTCTCTTCCTGTTCCTGGCTGATGGAGCCCAAGGAACATGAGCGCGTTCCCCAGCCGCCGCCCGGTCCTGAAAAGAGCGCTCTTCCTCATAACAAATCCCAGAGGTTTGAGGCGGAAGCTACGCTTGGGCCTTTGGCCACTCCCAGACGCTAAAAGCGTTTGAATTAAGGGGCGGCAGTGATTCTGTGCTTTACACCTTCCTGCAAACCCTATACAAAAAGCTTCGATTTCCAAGCGGAGAGATGGCTGAGCTGGTCTAAGGCACTCGACTCGAAATCGAACGTGGGACGCAAATCTCACCGTGGGTTCGAATCCCACTCTCTCCGCCAGTTTTCATTGATTGAGCCCGTCTTCACAGACGGGCTTTTTTCATGTTGAAAAATCCGGAGGGAAAAAGGCGTATTCGCTCAGACCGGTTTTTTCATACCGTAGCTGTTGTAGCTGTAATAATTTCTCTGTACCGCCGCCGTCGGCTTTCCGATGATGATATGGTCCAGAAAACGGACCCCCAGCAGTTTGGCGGATTCCCGGATGCGTCCGGTCAGGGTATCGTCCGCCTGGCTGGGGGCCGGGTTGCCGCTGGGATGGTTGTGCGCCAGAATAAATCCGTAGGCATTATGAATGATGGCCGGGCGCAGGATGTCGCGCGGGTGGGCGATGGATTCATTCAGGGTCCCCGTGGAAATCTCCACGGGCTTGATGAGGCGGCACTGGGCGTCCAGAAGAAGGACGAGCACCGTCTCCTTGTCTTTCCAGCGCATGGCCGTGGTCAGGTAGTCGTAAATGTCCTCCGGCGTGTTGAGGGGACGTCTTGCCAGAGTCTCTCGCAGGGCTCTGGCCCCCAGTTCAAAGGCGGCGCACAGGGTGGAAGCTTTCGCCATTCCTATTCCCTTGCAGATTTCCGTTATTTCCGTGGCTTCCATATGGGCCAGGGCATCCAGGGAGCCTGCCGCCTGGATCAGGTCGGAAGACATGTCCAGCACATTTTTTCCCTTGATGCCCATCCTGAGGAAGATGGCAAGAAGTTCCGCGTTGCTGAGGCTGTGCCTGCCCTGGCGGATGAGTTTTTCACGGGGCAGGGATTGTGAGGGAAGATCCTGAAGTTTGCGGGAGATCATTAGTAGCAGAGGCGTGCGGTGGAAAGAAGCGCAGCGGGCAGATGGCGGAGGGTGTCTCCGGCGGTCAGGCTTTGCTGGGTGGCCGCTCCGCTGGAGATGGCCAGTTCCGAAGCCCTGCCGCACAGATAGGTTCCCAGCACGGCGGACACCCTGCCCGCGAGATAGTAGCCCATCGCGCGCTTTTCGGAGGTTGCCTCCGCATGGAAATCCACGATTTTTATGCGCGCGTCGCAGCTTTCAAGGATCCTGTCCACACAGTGGAACGGATTTTCCAGCGGCTGCATGAAAGTCGTTCCCATCAGGTTGATGACCGCGATGGAATACGCCCCTCGGTCGAGCACGCACACGCCCTTTCCTATCACGTCGTCGCCGTAGTTCGCAGGACGTATTATCGTGCTGGAACGCTCCCACTCGGCTTCCATGGTTTTCTGGCGGAAGCAGTGGTTTCCGGTGGTTATGACGTCCGCGCCGGCTTCGAATATCGCGTCGGCGGAGGCAGGATTAATGCCGTTGCCTTCCGCTGAGTTCTCGCCGTTAACTATGACGATCTCAGCACCGAGCTTCTGCTTCGCGCCGCGCAGCGCTTTTTTCAGCGCCTCGCAGCTTCGCATTCCCACCACGTCGCCGATGAATAGAATCTTCATTATCTGTAGATGATCTGATCCCTGCCGGGGCCGATTCCCAGGAACTTGATCGGGCAGCCGCAGAGCTCCTCAAGGCGCTTTACGTAAGCCTGAGCCTTCTCGGGAAGCTCTTCAAAGGTCTTGCATGCGGAGAGGTCGCCCTCGTAACCCTCGATCTCCTCGTAAATGGGGCTGCACTTTGCAAGCTCCTCAAGTGTCACGGGGAAATCCTTCAGGGTCTGTCCGTCTGTTGTCTTGTACGCTACGCACACCTTCAGCACGGGAAGTCCCGCCAGGGTGTCGAACTTGTTTATCGCAAGGGAGGTCAGACCGTTTACGCGTACTGCATGGCGCATGATAACTGCGTCGAACCAGCCGGTTCTTCTGGGTCTGCCGGTGGTCGTTCCGTACTCGCCGCCATTTTCGCGGATATAGTTGCCGGTCTCATCGAACAGCTCGGTCGGGAACGGACCGTTGCCGACGCGGGTGGTGTAGCTCTTGCCTACGCCGATGACCTCGTCGATCATCTTCGGGCCGACGCCGGTTCCTACGCACGCGCCGCCTGCGATCGGGTGGGAGGAAGTTACGAACGGGTAAGTACCGAAGTCGATGTCGAGCAGGGTAGCCTGAGCGCCCTCGAACAGGACGTTCTTGCCTGCCTGATAAGCCTCGAACGTGATAACGGAAGCGTCCGCCATGTACTTCGCAATCTTCTCGCCGTAGCCCTTATATTCCTCATAAATAGCGTCGAGGTCGCATGCTTCACCGCCGTAAACCTTTGTAATGATGAGGTTCTTCAGTTCGCCGGTTTCCTGGATCTTCTTCTTCAGAACTTCCGGGTGAACCAGGTCGTACATGCGGATACCGATACGCTCGTCCTTGTCGGTGTAGCACGGACCGATGCCTCTGCCGGTGGTGCCTATGTTCACGCCGGTCTGCTTTGCCTTGAACTCCTCGGACAGCTTGTCGAGCAGTCTGTGCCACGGCATGATGATGTCTGCGCGGGCGTCGATGCGGAGATTATCGCAGGTTACGCCGCGCTCGTTCATGTTCTTTATTTCCTCAAGCAGCACTGCGGGGTCAACAACAACGCCGCTGCCTATAAGGCAGAGGGTCTCGGGGTACAGGATACCGGAGGGAAGCAGGTGCAGCTTGTAAACCTGGTCGCCGTGAACTACAGTGTGACCTGCGTTGTTTCCGCCGCTGGAACGTACTACGACATCAGCCTTTGCAGCCATGACGTCGATGATCTTGCCCTTGCCCTCGTCGCCCCACTGGGTGCCGACAATAACACTTGATGACATTTGAATGATCCTCATTTCTGAAAATAGAGTAGTCGGGAGTTTTAAACATACCCCCACATATTAATATTATATCACATACCATTTATGAATTCAAGGTCTTTTGAGAAATTTTTCTTGAATGCAAGAAAATTCCGCCCCTGGCGGAGCGGAAAATAAATCATTTTATTTGTTGGTTGTTTTTGCCAGCACGCTTTCAGCAGCTAGCATTAATGTGATGATCACTCCCACTATTGAGAAGTAACTAAACCCAAACGCCAAAGGCAGCAGCGAAATGACCGCAGCGACCAGCGAAACTATAAACAGAGCCTTGCAAACCCTCTTTTGTTTAATTGAAATCAACGCAAGCAATAAAACTACGCAGGTGAGCATTGCAGTTATAAACGGTGCAAAATTTGCATACCCAAACGGCGTCAGGCTGAAATATGAAAACGTCTCCCTCACCCTGTCTGTTGGCGAAGGTGCAAATACCAGCACCGCACCGTAAGGCAAAATCTCCAAAACGATCGTAATAATCGGCAATATCAGCAATCTGATTTTTTTCATAGCCAGTACCTCCACAAATTACATTTTACTTAAGATTCCCCGCGCTATTATTATACCATATATTTGAATTGAAGTCAACCCAAAAGAGGGAATCTGTCGCTTCCCTCTCGTATTCAGCTATTATCAGCCCTGTGCCTGAGCCTTTCTCTTAGCCTCAATATCAGCAAGAGCGTCCTTTCTGGACAGGTTGATTCTTCCCTGGTTGTCGATCTCCATAACCTTAACGATTATCTCGTCGCCTACGGATACAACGTCCTCTACCTTCTCAACGCGGTGGTTGTCCAGCTTGGAAATGTGTACCATGCCGTCCTTGCCGGGAGCGATCTCTACGAATGCGCCGAAGTTCATGATACGAACTACCTTGCCCTTGTAGATCGCGCCGACCTCAGGCGGGTTAACGATGGTGGAGATTACCTGAACGCAGGCGTTAGCCTTGTCAAGGTCAAGACCGCAGATGAATACGTTGCCGTCGTCGTCGATATCGATCTTAACGTCGAAGTCAGCGCAGAGCTTCTGGATAACCTTGCCGCCCTTGCCGATAACCTCGCTGATCTTGTCAACCGGTACCTTGGTGTGGATCATCTTCGGAGCGTACTTGCCGACTGTCTTTCTCGGCTCGGGGATAGCCTTGAGCATTACTTCGTCAAGGATATAGTCGCGCGCCTTGTGGGTCTTTGCGAACGCAGCCTTGATGATCTCCGGAGTAAGACCGTCGATCTTGAGATCCATCTGGATAGCGGTGATACCGTCGTGTGTACCAGCTACCTTGAAGTCCATGTCGCCGAAGAAGTCCTCAACGCCCTGGATATCAACCATTGTATCCCATCTGTCGCCCTCGGTGATAAGACCGCAGGAGATACCCGCAACCGGCTTCTTTATCGGAACGCCGGCGTCCATCAGAGCCAGTGTAGAACCGCAAACTGAACCCTGGGAAGTAGAACCGTTAGAGGAAAGCACCTCGGAAACCAGACGGATAGCGTACGGGAAATCCTCAACGCTCGGGATAACAGGGAGCAGCGCTCTCTCAGCAAGCGCGCCGTGACCGATCTCACGTCTGCCGGGACCTCTGCTTGCCTTGGTCTCGCCTACGGAGTAAGCCGGGAAGTTATAGTGGTGCATGTAGCGCTTGCCCTCTTCCTCGTCAAGACCCTCAAGCTTCTGGCTGTCGGAAACGGGACCCAGTGTGCAGATGGTCATGACCTGAGTCTGACCTCTGGTGAACAGACCGGAGCCGTGAACTCTCGGAAGCATGCCGACTTCAGCAGCCAGCGGACGGATCTCGTCCATCTTTCTGCCGTCAACGCGCTTGTTGTCGTCGAGCAGCCAGCGGCGTACTACGAACTTCTGGAGCTTGTATATAGCCTCGTCGATCATAGCGATCTTCTCTGGGTAAACTTCATCGAACTTTGCGTGGATATCGTCAACGATGGGCTTCAGGCGCTCCTCGCGGATATTCTTGTCGTCGGTGTCCAGCGCGTATCTGATACGCTCGATAGCGAAATCAGAGATAGCGTCGAACATATCATGGTCAACTTCCTGGGACTCGAACGCGAACTTCGGCTTGCCGATCTGCGCCTGAATGTCCTTGATGAACGGAATGAGGGACTTAACGATCTCATTGTGACCTGCCATGATAGCGTCAAACATAACATCGTCGGGAACCTCGTTCGCGCCTGCCTCGATCATTACCACCTTCTTCTCGGAAGAAGCAACGGTCAGGTTCAGGTCGGACTTGCTTCTCTGCTCAAGGTTCGGCATGAGTACGATCTCGCCGTCAACCAGGCCTACGGAGATACCGCCGATCGGACCGTTCCACGGAATATCAGAGATAGAAACAGCGATGGAAGCGCCGATCATGCCGAGGATCTCAGGGGAGCAGTCAGGGTCAACTGCGAGTACGGTCATTGTGATCGCAACGTCGTTGCGCATGTCCTTCGGGAACAGCGGACGCATAGGACGGTCAACAACTCGGGAGGTCAGGATAGCCTTCTCGGAAGGTCTGCCCTCTCTCTTGAGGAAGCCGCCGGGGATCTTGCCTACTGCATACAGCTTCTCCTCGTAGTCAACGGAAAGCGGGAAGAAGTCCACGCCGTCGCGGGGCTTTGCGCTTGCAGCTACGTTTACCATTACTACGGTCTCGCCGTATCTTACCCAGCAGGAACCATTAGCCAGGCCGCAGACCTTACCAGTCTCAACGGTCAGCTCTCTGCCGGCAAACATCGTCTTGAAAACTCTGTAATTTTCGAACATTGCATTTATTCCTTTCAATAAACTTTAATTTACTGAAGGCACAGTGATAGCAATTAAAGTCAATATCCGGCTGCCCGGATACTCAATTTAATGCTAAGATCTGCGCCTTAGTAAAAAAGGCAGCACTGTTTCGTGCGCAGCGCTGCCCTTTACTCCATAGATTACTTACGGATACCCAGCTTAGCGATGATCGCACGGTAGCGTTCGATATCCTTCTTCTGGAGGTAGTTCAGAAGGTTTCTTCTGTGACCTACCATCTTCAGAAGACCACGGCGGGAGTGGTGATCCTTCTGGTGAACCTTGATGTGTTCGGTAAGCTCGTTGATTCTCTGAGTGAGAATAGCAATCTGAACCTCAGGAGAACCTGTGTCGTGCTCGTGAAGGCGGTTAGCCTCGATTACGGAAGTCTTTTCTTCTTTTCTTAACATAATAACACCTCATTGAATTTATTCCGGTATCGCAGCAGAGGGACTAGGGTGTATCTCCTGTCGGAGCATTATCCGCTCGCCGGGAATCCGGTATGGCTGTGCGCAATGCCTGCGCATAACAGTAGTATTATATCACACTTTTTTCGCTTTGTAAAGAGGTTTTTACAAAATTCTCAAAAAAAGTGCGATTATTTTTCGGCTTCGCGGAGCTTGCGGAAGTTCCATGCGTCGCGGCACATCTCGTCGAGGGTCTTTTCAGCCTTCCAGCCGAGCTCCTTCTCCGCGAGTGAGGGGTCTGCGTATGTAGTCGCAGCGTCGCCGGGACGGCGCGGGCCGATGGTGTATCCCAGGTCGATATTGTTCACGCGCTGGAATGTGTTCAGGATATCCAGAACAGAATATCCGTGGCCTGTTCCGAGATTGTAAGCGGGTACGCCTGTGATCTGGCGTGCCTTCCTTACTGCGGCAACGTGACCCTTTGCGAGGTCTACAACGTGGATATAATCGCGCACGCAGGTGCCGTCCGGAGTGGGGTAGTCGTTGCCCGCAACTGCGAGTACGTCGCGCTTGCCGGTAGCCTTATCGAGCACGATCGGCATGAGGTTGTTCGGAATTCCGTTGGGATCCTCGCCGATGAGACCGCTCTCATGCGCACCAACAGGATTGAAGTAGCGCAGCAGTATCATTGTCCAGGTGTTGTCGGCGGCGTACATCTCCCGGCAGAGATTCTCAATAATGAGCTTAGTGCTTCCGTAGGGATTGATAGCGGACAGCGGAAAATCCTCCTTAACGGGAACGGTCGCGGGGATTCCGTAAACGGTCGCGGAAGAGCTGAACACGAACTTGGTGCAGCCGTACTTCTTCATCGTTTCAAGAATGTTGAACGTACCGCGCAGGTTGTTGGAATAGTACATCAGCGGCTTCTGTACGCTCTCGGGAACGCACTTGTAGCCCGCGAAATGAATCACCTGCTCGATGTCGTTTTCAGCGAATATCTGATCAACTGCGGCAATGTCGAGCATGTCATCTTCGTAGAATTTGAAGTCCTTGCCGGTGATCTTCCTGATCCCATCAAGGGCGCGTGAATTTGAATTGTAGAAGTTGTCCATCACAACGATATCTTCGCCAGCATTGAGAAGCTCAACGCAGGTGTGGGAGCCGATGAACCCTGCTCCGCCAGTTACCAGAATAGCCATAACCTGATCCTCCAATTGATGTCAGCCTTTTCTCCTGTCGGCTGAAAAATACATTTTTATTATAACGCTTTTCGAAGATTTTGTCAACTGGTTTAATTCCTGTAACAAAAAATTCCCCCGGAACTTATCCGGAGGAATTCAGGAGCCAACGTCTACGCCCTGTTCAACAAGGTACGCCCGCAGGTCGGCGCGGATACGGGAGAGACGTGTCTTGACCGCGGTTTCGGTCATATCCATTCTCTCCGCTATATCCCGGACCGACATATTGAAATAATAACGCGCCGTGAAAATATCACGGTTTTTCTGCTTGCAGGAGTGCAGATAATCGTTGAGGTGCCGCGTTATTTCCCGGCAGTCCGCGCGTTCCTCGACCGCCGCCGTGTCGGGAATCACCTCGGCAAGTTCACCGTAAAGCTCCTCGCAGGAACGCCGCTTCATGCTGTCGCAGATATTCAGCGCCGTATTTCTGACTATCCTGCACAGATAGCCGCACAGCGACTCCGGGCGCTTCGGAGGAATGGCGTTCCAGAGTTTTATGTAGCTGCTGCTCACCGCCTCCTCTGCGTCCTCGTAGCGCTTGAGGATACCCGCCGCTATCTTGGTGCACAATCTGCCATATTTGTTCTGCGTTTCCGCTATCGCCTGTTCGTTACGCTCAAAATACAGGTCAACTATCAGACTGTCCTCCATCTGGCACCTCCAGTTCTATTGAAAAATTACCGCTGTCGGCAACCGCTCGTTCCGTGAACCAGCCCTTTATGGTGTTCGTTATGGTGTACGTTACCCACCTGTCCGCGGCGGTGTCCCTGTTGTATTCCTGGTATGTAAAGATGTATGAGCCGTCGCCGGTCTGGAATACAGTATAGCCGCCAAAGCTGCTGACACCGGGCATGTAGAACGCATGGCTCCAAATGCTGTCGTATTTTTCCAAAATCAGGTTATTCATAACATCGCCAAGTTCGGAATAAGTGTTGAGGTACTTCTTAAAGCCGATCACTCCGAGCCTTGAAACAGCCGCTTCATCAATGGGCGTAAACTCTCCGTCACGGCGGG
>OLSK01000996.1_pt1 | contig 22726 bp, 17 predicted proteins | sample 1672781 | NCBI WGS metagenome assembly OLSK01 (sample SAMEA3136723, study PRJEB25190) | human gut metagenome | biome: human gut; feature: human-associated habitat; material: faeces | place: Austria | collected 2013 | reverse complement strand
GGCGCGTTTGGCCTCATCCTGGCCCACGATGTAGCGGTCGAGTTCGGTTACGATTTGCCTTGGAGTGAGCATTGCCATAGTCGCGCCTCCCCTCAAACGACTTCCACAATGATGTGGTCGTTGGTGTATACGCAGATTTGCGAAGCGATGGTGAGCGCCTTGCGCGCGATTTCATCCGCGGGCAGAGAGGTATTCTCCACCAGCGCGCGGGCGGCGGCGAGCGCGTAATTCCCGCCGGAACCGATGGCGAGCACGCCGTCGTCCGATTCGATCACTTCGCCCGTGCCGGAAATGAGTAGCAGGTTTTCCTTATCCGCGCACAACAGCATGGCTTCCAGCTTGCGCATGGCCTTGTCGCTGCGCCATTCCTGCGCCAGCTCGACGGCGGCGCGCTCCAGATTGCCGGAATACTGCTCCAGCTTCGCCTCAAAGCGGTCGCAGAGCGCGAAGGCGTCCGAAACCGTTCCGGCAAAGCCGGTGACGACCTTGCCGCCGTAGATGCGGCGAACCTTGTGCGCGGTCGCCTTGAAGATGGTGCTTTCGCCCATCGTCACCTGACCGTCGCCCGCGACGGCGATTTTGCCGTCCTTCCTGACGGCGCAGATGGTGGTGCCCTTGAGTGTCATCTATGTTTACCTCCGATACGTTACACTGGGTTATGCCGGGACGCTGTCCCGTCAACTCCTTCCGTCTGCCTTCGGCAGCCAACCTTCGGCGTTTTCATCGTCTGAATCCGCCACAGGCGGCGACGATTTCAAACGTCCCTCTGGGAGGGAGGCGCTTCGTATATGCTTCCATTCCGCTCAAAAACTTCTTTTGAGCCGCATCTCTGCCTCAGCGGTTTCCTCTTTGAGGAAACCGACTGAAGGAGTTCGTTTTCTTATTATAACACGCCGTCCCGATTTTGAACAGGGCGGCGTGCGGGGAGTCAGTTTTGAAGCGTCCGGTCGAAATCGCAGGCCAGCGGATTGCTGCGGATGGCCTCGATGGTATCCAGCGCGCGCGCCGCGACGTGGGCATAACGCTCCTGCTTGTTGCGGATGCGCTTTTCGCAGGAATCAATCAGGCCGAAATTGGCGTTCATCGGCTGGAAATCGGCCGTCGCGCCGGAAACATGGTGCGCCAGCGCGCCGATAGCCGTGCGCGTCGTGAAATCAACCGGCGGCAGGCCGAGCATGCGCCGCGCCAGCGAAATGCCCGCGACGAGGCCGCTGGAGGCGCTCTCCACATAGCCCTCCACGCCGGTCATCTGCCCGGCGAAATACAGGCCGGGGCGGCCGATCATGCCGTATTGCACATCGAGGAAGCCCGGCGAATGGAGAAACGTGTTGCGGTGCATCACGCCGTAGCGCAGGAACTCCGCGTTTTCAAGGCCGGGGATCATGGAGAAGACGCGCTTCTGCTCGCCAAATGTGAGATTGGTCTGAAAGCCCACCAGATTGTACAGGCTGCCCTGACGGTTTTCGCTGCGCAACTGCACCACCGCCCACGGGCGGCGTCCGGTGTGCGGGTCGGTCAGACCCACCGGTTTGAGCGGACCGTAGCGCAGAGTGTCTGCTCCGCGCTTTGCCATGACCTCCACCGGCATACAGCCTTCAAAGACTTTCGTCTCCTCAAAGCCATGGATATCCGCCGTTTCCGCCGCCAGCAGCGCATCCACAAACGCGTTGTACTCTTCTTCCGTCATCGGGCAGTTCAGATAGTCGTCACCGCGGTCATAGCGGGATTGCCGGAACACTTTGTCCATGTTCAGCGATTCCGCCGTGACAATCGGGGCAGCCGCATCGTAGAAATTCAGCGTTTCCAGCCCCGGCAGACGGCTGATGGTTTCGCTCAGCGCGTCGCTGGTCAGCGGACCAGTCGCGATAATCACCGGGCCATCCGGGATTTCCGTGACTTCCCCGCTGACGACCTCCACCAGCGGATGCTCCCGCAGACTTTTCGTGATATGCCCGGAGAACGTCTCACGATCAACAGCCAGCGCACCGCCCGCCGGAACGCGCGCCAAATCCGCCGCTTCCATCACCAGCGAGTGCATCAGGCGCATTTCTTCCTTCAGCAGGCCGACGGCGTTCGTCAGGCGATCACTGCGCAGAGAGTTCGAGCAGACCAGCTCCGCAAACAGCGGACTATGATGCGCCGGGGACATCTTCTCCGGCTTCATTTCAATCAGCGTGACGGCAATCCCTTGCCGCGCCAGCTGCCACGCCGCTTCGCTGCCCGCCAGCCCTGCGCCGACGACCGTCGCGTGCAGATTACTCATCCGCTTCCTCCTCGCTTGCCTGCACCTCAATGCGGTGGTGGCACGTTTCATTGGCGCACAGGTGCCATACTTCGCCCTTGCGGCCGCGCTTTTCCACCATATAGCTGCCGCAGACGGGGCATTTCTCCGTCACCGGCTTCTCCCACGACACAAAGTCGCATTCCGGGTAGCGCTCGCAGCCGTAGAACTTGCGGTTCTTGCGGCTCGTCTTTTCCATCAGACGCGCACCGCACTTGGGGCACGGTGCGTCAATGTAAGTGACAATCGGCTTGGTATTGCGGCATTCCGGGAAGTTCGGGCAAGCCAGGAACTTGCCGAACCGCCCCATTTTGTAGACCATCATCGCACCGCACTTGTCGCACGGCACGTCGCTCGGCTCGTCCTTGACCTCCACCTTTTCAATCTGCTGCTCCGCCAGCTTCAGCGTCTGTTCAAACGGCGGGTAGAAGTCGCGCAGAATCTGCTTCCAGTCCATTTCGCCTTCTTCCACCTTGTCCAGCTTGTCTTCCAGCTCGGCGGTGAACTCCACATCAACAATGTCCTCGAAGTACGTTTCCATCATGCTCGTCACCATGCGTCCCAGCTCGGTGGGATACAGGCGCTTCTTTTCCCGGCTGACGTAACCGCGAGAAATGATGGTCGTGATGGTCGGCGCATAGGTAGACGGGCGTCCGATGCCCTTTTCCTCCATCATGCGAACCAGCGACGCTTCTGTGTAGCGGGACGGCGGCTGGGTGAAGTGCTGCTCGCTGGCAACATCGGCAACTGCCACAGCGTCACCCTCGGACAGCTGCGGCAGCGTCGTTTCGCTCGACGCCACGTCGTCATCCGTGCTTTCCTCATACACCGAGGTGAAGCCCGCAAACTTCTTGTGTTCGCCGTAGAAGCGCATTCCCACGCCGTCGCCGCTGATTTCCATCGTCATCGTTTCGTAGAGGGCGGGCATCATCTGGCTCGCCAGGAAGCGGTTGTAAATCAGCTTATAGAGGTTGTACTGCTCCTTCGTCAGCGACGGCTTGATGCTGTCCGGCGTGCGGTGGACGTCGGTCGGGCGGATAGCTTCATGCGCGTCCTGCGCATTCTTGCGCCCCTTGTACTCGTTCGGCTTCTCCGGCAGATAGTCGCTGCCGAAACGCTCCGGGATGTACTCGCGCAGGGCATTCAGGGCCTCATCCGAAATGCGAACGCTGTCCGTACGGATGTAGCTGACAATACCCTGCGTGCCCTCGCCCTCAAGGTCAATGCCTTCGTAGAGCTGCTGGACAACCTGCATCGTCTTTGCCGTCGTGAAGCCCAGTTTTCTGCTGGCTTCCTGCTGCAAAGAGGACGTCGTGAACGGTGCGGCAGGCATCTTGCGCTTTTCGCTCATTTTGATGCTGTTGACCGCAAAATGTGCTTTCTGAATGCGTTCGACTGCTTTCTGCGCTTCCTCCGCATTGGCAATCACCGCTTTCTGCCCGTCGAGCGTGGCGAGGCGCGCCGTGAAGTGCAGCTTGCGCCCATGCGCCTGGTGCGCCAGCAGCTTGGCGGAAATCTCCCAGTATTCCTCCGGGATAAACGCCTCGATTTCTTCCTCGCGCATCACCACCATGCGCGTCGCGACGGACTGCACACGGCCGGCAGAAAGTCCCTTCTTAATCTTCGCCCACAGCAGCGGGCTGATTTTATAGCCGACGAGACGATCCAGCACACGGCGTGCCTGCTGCGCGTCCACGCGCCCCATATCCACCGGACGGGCGGACTTCAGCGCGTTCTGAATCGCCTTTTTCGTCACCTCGTGAAACTCAATGCGGCACGGCTGACTTGGATCCATGTTCAGCACATGGCTCAGATGCCACGAAATCGCTTCCCCTTCGCGGTCCGGGTCAGTTGCGAGGTAAATCTGCGACGCGGTGCGCGCCTCTTTGCGGATGCGGTTGAGAATTTCGCCGCGCCCGCGGATTGTGATGTACTTAAGGGCAAAGTCGTTGTCCACGTCCACGCCTATCTGGCTTTTGGGCAGGTCACACACATGTCCCTGCGAGGCTTCGACCTTGTAGCCCTTGCCCAGAAATTTGCTGATGGTTCGCGCCTTGGCGGGAGATTCGACAATAATGAGTTTCTGCTTGGCTGCCGTCATGGTTGTTTACGCCTCCAATAAATTTGGAAATGAGAGAAGGGCTATTCTGTCGCCCTGCAATAGCTTTTTCCGGGCAGTGCCTTCACTGCACCGAGGATTTGCAGCATGGTCAATGACGCCATCAGCTTTGATGCGTCCAGTCCCGTCTGCGAAGCCAGCTGATCAAAGGAGCGCTCACCGTCCGCCAAGGCATCGTAAATCCGCTTCTGCACGTCGTCCATTGGCGGCAGCGGAATTTCAGGCGCTTTAGGCGATTCCGGCGGGGGCGCTTTCTGCTCCATCACAGGCGGAGCTTTCGGTGCTTTGGCCGGGGTGGGCTGCGGTTCCCTTTTCCGGGGTGCGGGGCGCGGCTGACCCGTATCCTGCCGTTTCGGGATGCTTGCGGCGGGCTGCCAGTCCATGTCCTCCAGAATATCCTTCGCACTTGTGAAGTAGACTGCGCCTTCCCGCAGGAGTTGATGCGCCCCTTCGGACATCGGCGCGTCCGGAATGCCCGGATAAGCGAACACATCCTTGCCCTGATCCAGCGCGTGATGCACGGTCAGCATACTGCCGGAACGGATGCGCGCTTCCATCAGCACCACCGCATGGCCGAGTCCAGCCAGAATGCGGTTGCGCACCGCAAAGACGTACTTGCTTGACTGCATGTCCGGCGGATATTCACTCAGCAGCAGCCCGCCTTGTGAAAGGATTCGCGCTTTCAGCGCCACGTTTTCCGATGGATACGGCACGTTCAGCCCGCTTGCCGCTACGCCGATGGTCGGGCTGCCGCCGTCCAGACACCCCTCATGCGCCGCCGCATCAATGCCGACCGCCAGTCCGCTGACGATGCACACGCCCTGCTTGCTCAAATCACGGCAGAGCGATTTTGTTGCCGCAATGCCTGCAACCGTCGCGCTCCGCGAACCGATAACGGTGATGCACCTGCCCTCCGCCGCGCGCAAATCCCCCTGATAGAAGAGCATGTACGGTGGTTCGGGAATGTTTCGCAGGGATTCCGGATACATATCGTCCGCCATCGAGACAAGCCCCATATTCCACTTCCGCATGGTCACGAGCATATCATGCAGTTTCTCCCGCGACGCGCTTGCCCGCAGCAGCGACAGGCTGTAATCCGAAATCCGGTTCTGCAAGGATGCGCCGTGGTCGCGCTGAAAGGCATCATACGCGGCTTCTGCGCTGCCGTATTCATCCAGCAGCTTTTTCAGTCGTCTGCTGCCTAACATTCCCTGCGCCAGCCACGCCAGACAGGCCTGCTCGCGGGTATATCGCATTTGCCACGCCTCCTTTGCAGAAAAGCCAGATTCTGGTGCTGCCAGCCGTTTTGCATAGTTCCTTAAGAAAAACACCTTCGCAGCACATTGAACAATGCTATCACAACTCGGATGAAAAATCAACGGGCAAATGATGCGCATAAGGGAACTACTTTGATTTTCGCCAAGAAACCATGATGCTTTTTATGCATTCTGTCTTATTTCTGCTGCTCATTCTGCTTCTGGAAGCAGATATGGCGTGAGAATTTCCGCAATTTTCGCATAGCCTTCCGCGTTCGGATGCAGCCCGTCACTGAGCAGTTCGGGATAGGCGTATTCGCCCGCTTTGGGGCAGAACGCGCTGTACGCATCCACAAACGTTACGTTTGGCGTCTTATTCGCGAACCGCTTGAACGCCAGATTCAGCAGCGTAATTTTCCCCTGCTGACCGCTGTAAAACGCACTCGTCGTGGGCAAAGTGCTGAGAATCACAAACTGGCAGTCCGGGTTGCTTGCCTGCACCGTCTCAATCATGGCGGCGTAATTCTGCACGATTTCTTCCTTTGTATAACCGTGTCCGATGTCATTGATGCCACAGATGAACACAATCTGCCGATAATTGCGCGCCGCCAGCTCCCCAATACGCGCGCGGCACTCCAGCGTCGTCTGCCCGCCGATGCCATAATTCGCGCAGTCGCTGCGGCCAAGAATCGTGTTCCAATCACCGTAAAGCAGCTTCGCGTTCTGGCAGATGCTGTCGCCAATGAAGGCAATGCCGGTATCCGGGCGATCCCAGCGGCCGTCGGACGTATCCACCACATCGCCCGTTCCCGCAAAATACGCCAGCTTATGCAGCGTCACGGGCTGTTTGCCCGACGAATACACGCTAATTTGATCCAGCCGGGCGAAATTCGACCCGAACGCCATTGCCATCGCGCTTTCATCGAAATACGCCCCATAGCGCCCTTCGGACACCTCCACCGTCTCCGAGGCATTCACCTTCGCCCACTGGGTCGCGCCGGAATGGCTGGAAAGTGCCAGATACACACCGTATTTCGCGCCGCTGTACTCGACGTAAAACCGGCTGTCCGTGCGCATCTGCGACGCATCGAATGTGCCGCCGACGTGCTGCGTGAATCGGAAGACAAGGCACTCATTCTGTGCGGCAGACGTCGCCGCGCCGCTGAACAGCACCTCATCCGCGCCCAGCGAATCCGTCTGCGCTGCCCCGCACCATGCAACCTTGTGAATCACCATCGTCTTGGTGGATACGGACGTGCCGACGCAGATTTGATCTGCTGCCGCGAAATCCATGCTGCCATACGCCATCCGGCACTGCTCAAACGAAAAGACCGCCGTGTACATTCCATCCGTCTGCGTGCAGGTGGACGGCACGTTGATTTGCGCCCACACGCCGCCTTCCCAGTCGGACAGTGCCAGATAGACGCCATTTTGCACCCCGTCATACGTCACGGCAAAATACCCGTTTTCGGAAATCAGCGACGGGTCAAATGTGCCGTTAACGTTCGTTGTGTCAATGGTCAGCGCAAGATTCCAGCCGCCCGACGCGGGCTGGCTGCCTTCAAACAGCACCGTCTCCGTCATCGGCTCTTCTGCCAGTGCAAGGCCAAGCAGCAAACAGCAGAGCAAACATACCAGCAGACACTTTTTCTTCATGGTTGTGACTCCTCTTCTCGGTTATGCTGCTTTGATTATACGCTGTTTTCCCGTTTCCTGTCAAGCGTGGAAAAATGCCCGATCCGCGCGAGCAGACCGGGCAAGCAATGGTCAAACCGTACCCGTGACGACAAGTGTTGCCGTGCCGGGCGTAATTGTCACTTCGCCCGTCGTCGCATTGCGGGTGTAGGTGGCGGCGGGAATCAGCAGCGGTGTCAGCGTGCGGAAGGTCGCGCCGTCGTAGGTGTAATCCGTGCCGGCAGTCAGCGCCGTGCCGTTCAGCGTTACGCTCGTGATTGTCAGCGGAGGCGTGAACGTATCCGTCAGCGACACGTTGTCCGTCGCCGTCGTTGCCGTTGCGCCACGGTTTTGCAGCGTGAAGGTGTACGTCAGCACACCCGCCTCCGTCACCGTCGTCGGACACATGGATTTGATAACGCTCAAATCCGGCGCGGGGTCGGCATTCACGGTTGCTTCCGCCGTCAGGGGCGCCGCGAGTCCGCCGCCTGTCACGGTTGCGGTGTTCGTCACGCTTTCCTCAGCGCCGTAGGGCGTGAACTGGTTCGTCTTGACGGCGTACATCAGCGTGGTGTTTCCGCCCGCGGGAATCGACAGTCCTGTCACCGTCAGCGGACTGGTGGCCGCAACGGTCGGCGTCGCCTGCAAGATGCCGTTGCGGTAGTAACGCAGCGTATCGCTCTGATACGTCATCGGAACGACCGCTGCAGTACCCGCCGCAGGGGTATACGCGCCCAGGTTATCTGTCAGCGTCAAACCCGTCAGCGCCGCCGTACCGGAATTGACAAGCTGCACGGCGTAGGTAATCGTATCGCCGTTTTGGTAGGCTGCCGGAATCGCGGTCTTGCTTACGGACAGCACCTCGGTCAGCACGCCCGTCACCACATTGGAGGGAATCGACTGGTTGTTATAAGAAAGCGTTGCCTGATTCGTGAACGTTGTCGGCATCGCGAAATTCCTCCTTTCCCGGCGCTGTCAATCAGCTTTCCGGGGCACTTTCAAGCTATGCCGGACGTTTTGCGTTGGTGCGCAAAAAAAAGCGGCGCGCTCCGCTATGGATACGGAAGCACGCCGCAGGTTTATGCTTTTTTCTCCGCCGATTTGACCAGCCGTGGGTCACGGCGCACCCATTCGCCCACCAGCCGATACAGCGCCGCCGTCAGCGGGACGAACAGTACCATGCCGGAGATGCCCATCATGCCGCCGCCAATCAGCACTGCCGCCAGCACCCACAATCCCGGCAGCTTCAATTTGCTGCCGACCGTGTGGGGGTAAATCAGGTTGCCCTCGACCTGCTGGAGCAGGAAGAGGTAAATCAGGAATTCCAGTGATTTTGCAGGCGAAATCGAGAAGAGCATGATGCAGCCAACCGCCGCGCCAATGTAGGGGCCGATAATCGGAATCAGCGCCATCATGCCGACGAACGTACCCAGCATCAGCGCGTAATCCAGCCGCAAAAGCGTCATGCCGATGGTACAGAGTGTGCCCAGAATCACCGCTTCGGTGCACTGGCCGACGATATAATTATGGAAGCAGTCGTCCAGCGTTGAGATGATGTGCATCGCACGCGCCATCCGCGTATCACCCAGAACGCGGTGCAGCAAATTGCGGCTCTGGCGCTGGAGTGTCTCTTTGCCGATGAGAATGTTGAAAGTGAAAATCAGCGACATCAGGAGGGAGAGAATCGAGCCGACAAGCGAGGTGGTGAAGCTGACCGCCGTGTTGACGACATTGCCCGCGCCGTTGAAGAGCAGATTCGCCGCGCGCTCGATAATCTCGCGCCATTCCTGTTCCGTTGCAGGCAGAACGAGGTTATAGTCCACCATCAGCGCTGCAATCGTCGGATTTTCCATCAGCTTGTCGTACATCTGGCGCAGAACGCCCGGCAGCGACGACAGCAGCACCTGAACGCAGGAAATCAGCTGCGGCAGGATAATCTGAATCAGCGCAACGATAACCGCAACCAGCGTCAGGAACGCCAGCGCCATGCAGACCGGGCGGCGCATGGCATTCCACACCTTTTTCTTTGTGGTTGGCGCCATATGCCGCTCGTAGAAGCGCATGAGGATATTGAGGACATAAGCAATTATCGCGCCGTTAATCAGCGTTCCCGCTGCCGCCAGAAAGAGGTTGAACAGGCCGACCAGACCGTCCCAGTAGTGAATCGCCAGATACAGCAGAAATGTTACGATTCCTATATTGATGCAGGTTTTCTTGTCGATGTTCATGTTTGGTTTCCTCCGTGGATCACTCGCTGTCACCGAAATTCATGTTGGCGTAGATGCGCTCCATTCGCTCGTTCGGGAATCGTGCGTCCATCACGCTGCCAATCCACGTTTTCGGCGGTTCATCGTGCAGGCGTTCCGACCAGCGGTATACCGCCGCCGCGGATACAAGGCAGTTGACCGCCAGAAAAATCGACAGCACCCATGTGAGGATTTTTCCCGCGCGGTTCGGCAGTTTCAAAATCCACTTTGCCATGAACGGATAGATGTCCTTAATCCAGAAGATGCCCAGCGCACCCCAGAACAGCGAATACAGCAGGCAGATTCGCCCGTTGATGTTGAACGGCACGCGGCTGTAATCCCACGAACGCGAACCGAAAAGCACCTCCTGCAGCCACGAGCAGACGTATTCGACGACGCTGCCGACAACGAATCCGCCCAAGAAGCTCAGCCACTTACCGCGGTTGCGGAAACGGTAGAGGATGATAGACAGCGACGCCGCGCCCACGCCATAGAGCATGTTGAACGGTCCCCAGACAAGCCCCGACCGACTCTCCAGATAGCCGTGGCGCGCAAAGCACCACAGCAGCTCCAGCATCACGCCCGCAAAGCTGCCGATAAAGACTATCAGGGCGATTTTGTAGCCGTTCATACCGCGCGCGAAGAAGGATTTTTCCTCTTCCTGCACATCGATGGCCGTGTTCGACGGCGGATTGATGCGGTACCACTTTCGGTTGAGGGACTTCGCCACATCCGCGGCACGCGCGGACAGCTCATCTACGGTGGCGGATGCGATTTTGTGTGCCGACGACAGGTTCTCTTTCGCCTGCTGGAGACTTGCAATCTCCGCCTGCACCTGCTTTTCCAACGCCTCGGGAATCTCCGTATCGCACTGCGCCAGTTCCGCAATACAGGTGTCTTGAATCATCTTGCGCTCCCGACGCGCCTGATTGAGTGCGTCCTGACTCAGCTTCTCCAGTTCTGTCTGCTCGCGCGCGGTGTTATTTTCCTGTGCCATGAGCTTCCTCCTGTTTTGCTTCTTCGCCTGTCATTTTCTCCGGCAGGGTGACGATAAACCGGCAGCCGCAGGGAGATTGATTTTCTTCGCGAATTGTGCCGCCACAGTCGTCCAGAATCTGCTTGCACAGTGCCAGCCCCAGCCCGTTCCCCTCCTGCTGATGCGAGCTGTCCACCTGATAGAAGCGGCGGTAAATGCGTTCCTGCTCCTCCGGTGGGATTCCCGGCCCTTGGTCGGTAATGGCGATTTCAAACCGACCGTCGGTTTGTTTTAACGTAACAGCAATCAATCCGTGCTGCGGGCTAAACTTAACGGCATTGCTGAGCAGGTTCGTCCAGACGTGCAGCATCAGCGTTTCCGGCCCGCGCCACGTCACTTCCGCCAAATCGGCATCAATGTCAAGCTGTTTAGGCGACCACTGTGCTTCCAGCAGCACAATTGCCTGACGAATCTGCTCGTCCAACCGATAGCATGTCTGCTTCATCGGCATCGTGTGATTGCTGACCTTGCTGAGCAGCAGAATGTTGCCCACCAGCGTGGACAGACGCCGCGTGTTGAGCAGAATCCGCTCGATATACCCCGCCTGCTCCGGCGAAACATCCGTGCTTTGCAGCAGCGTCGCGTAGCCCTCGATAGCGCTCACAGGGGTTTTGATTTCGTGCGATACGTTCGACACAAAGTCGGTTTGCAGCGTCTCCGTTTCGCCCAGCGCCTCCACCATCCGGTTAAAGCTGTCATAGCTGTCCGCAATTTCATTGATGACGCTGTTCGTCGTCAGGCGGACGGAGAAATTCCCGCTGGCAACCTGCTTCATGGCGCGACTCAGCCGTACAACCGGACGCAGCAGCAGCACGTTCACCACCGTCGCCGCCGTCAACCCAATCGTCGTGCCGAAGAGAAGCAGCCACACCAGTGGATGTACTTCAATCGCTTCGTGCAGCAAGTTTTCCAGCAGCGCCGTGAGCAGCGTTGCAATCAGCAGCGTACCGAGAATCTCTGCAATTGCCGCCAAGGTAAACAGCACGCGAATATCCAGCTTGCCGCGCCCCTTCTCCTGCTGCTTCATGCCTTAACCACCTTATAGCCCACACCGCGCATGGTTACGATATGAAAAACCGGATTATCACGGAAGCGCTCACGCAGACGGCCGATGTGCACATCCACCGTGTGGCTGTCCGAATCGGAATCGTAGCCCCAAATGTCGTCCATCAGCTGCTGCCGCGTGAAGATTTTACCCGGATATGCCGCCATCTTGTAGAGCAGCATGAATTCCTTCTGCGGCAGAATCATGCTGGTTTCGCCGCGCGTCACGGTCAGCGAATCGCACTCCATCACCGTTTCGCCGATGACCTGCCGGTGCTCGTTCATCATCTGCACCCGGCGCAGCAGCGCACCGACGCGCAGCACCATCTCGCTCACGTTAATCGGCTTGACCATGTAGTCATCCGTGCCGGAGAGGAAGCCGAGACGCATGTCGTCGAATGCGTCGCGCGCCGTAATCATCAGCACGGGCGTCATGACGCTCTTTTTGCGCAGCGAGCGCACCAGCTCGTAGCCGTCCATCACAGGCATCATGATGTCCGAAATAATGAGGTCGACATACTCTTCCGCCAGCGCATCCAGCGCTTCCTGACCGTTTGACACCATGCGCGTGTGATAGCCGTTTTTCTCCAGCACATGCGAAAACAGCCGGCACAGCTCCGTGTCATCCTCGACGATGAGGATTTTGAACATGCTTTCGCCTCCCTGTCTCCGTCAAGTCCACCAGAGCAGGTGCACCGCCGGCTTCTCCCGCTCCTCGGTGCTGATGTGCAGGCGCACCAGCACCATGCCCGTCATGCACAGCGTACCGAAGCAAATCCACAACGGCACTTCCATCAGCAGCATCCCCAGCGGCAGCGTGAAGTATGTCACCCGTGTGCGGGACAGGTTCGGCGTAATCCGCAGAATCGTCGAGTAGAAGATGAAGATGCACGCCAGCACCAGCACCGGCGTCCAGAATGGCAGCAGCCCCAGCAGGCAGCCGAACGTCGTCGCAATGCCTTTACCGCCCTTAAACGAGCGTGTCGCCGGGAAAACGTGCCCCGCGACCGGCGCGCAGAGCACCAGCGGCGCAAGGGGTGTCAGCAGCGCTTCGGGCAGATAATGCATATACAGCGCCACGGGAACCATGCCTTTGAGCATATCGCCCGCCAGCGTCAGCACCCCGCACCAGAATCCGCCGTGCACAAACGCATTCGCCGCGCCGGGGTTTTTGTCCTTCGCAGCCGACGCAATTTCTTTATGGAACACGCGCGAAAAGACCTCCGCATACAGCACGCAGCCGGAAAGATACCCAAACAGCAGATAAAGCAGGTCACGCACCTGATTCACCGCTCCTTTCGCCTTTCGTTACTTCCAGTTTCGCTTCCATTGCTGACGGCGGCGGAAATCGCGGATGCGCTGGATTAAATCGCCATAGAAGAACAGAATAACGTTGAGCAGGCTCATCACCAGCGCCAGAATGCCCCAGAGATTGCTCGTCAGCAGCTGCTGCACAACCGGCAGCAGATAGACCAGCGCCAGCCACTTCATCTTGACCGGAATGATAATCAGGTTGACCTCGGTCTCCGGAAAGAGAACGGCGCACGCCAGAAATAGCGACAGATTGAGGTAAGTATTCGTCGCGTAACCGGTAATCAAGCCGGCGAGAATCGCGCCGAGCATTCCGCAGAGGTAGTATACCGTGAAGCGGAACGTGCCCCATGTGTTCTGCAGTGACGTACCCAGATACCAGTAGAACATGAGCGAAATCAGCAGAAACACAGGCGAGGACGACGGCGGCATGAAGATAAACGACACCAGCCGCCAAATTTGCCCGTGGAAAATGGCTTCACGGTCGAACATCAGGTAATACGACAGGCTGATGTTATACGCCGCCAGCAGATAATCCGCCACATAGGTAACACCCATGCCGATGCAGAGAATCATCATCAGCTTCGGGATGCCGAAGTACCGTCCAAAACGCCGTTCACCACGGCTGAGAAGCTTTTCAAACACAGTCGTTTTCCTCCTTCAAAGGATTCTTTGCAGAGTCCCCTTTCTTTATTCTATTCGACACAGAAGGGCTTTTGTCCTGCTGAATCCACACAGAAATATCGTCTTCCTGTACGTTCTCTTGTGTGGGATTAACTTTTCTTCAATTCCTGTTGACTTTCTTGCAGAGAAAACGGAAATGTCGGGCAAAAGTTCATGGACAATTCACCTTCTTCCTGTATAATAGGGGTGTAAGATGGAAGAAAGAAGGTGTATGGCATGAGCTACATCTCGTTTGAAGATGTCTGCAAGGACTACCCAGCGGGCAACACCGTTGTTCACGCGTCCGATCATGTCAATTTCCAGATTGAGAAGGGCGAGTTCTGCGTGGTGCTGGGACCGTCCGGCGCGGGCAAAACCACCGTGCTGAACCTGCTCGGCGGCATGGACAAAGCGACCAGCGGGCGAATTATTGTTGGGGATAAGGAAATCACCGGGCTTCGCTCGTCTCAGCTGACGGAATACCGCCGCCACGACGTGGGTTTCGTCTTTCAGTTCTACAACCTGATGCCGAACCTGACGGCGCTGGAGAACGTCGAATTGGCGCAGCAGGTCTGCGAACGTGCGCTTGATCCGCGTGAAGTGCTGGAGCAGGTTGGGCTGGGAGAGCGGATGAACAACTTCCCTGCCCAGCTCTCCGGCGGCGAGCAGCAGCGTGTATCCATTGCCCGCGCGCTGTGCAAAAACCCGGCGCTGCTGCTCTGCGACGAGCCAACCGGCGCGCTGGACAGCAAGACGGGCGAACAGGTGCTGGATCTGCTGACCCGCCTGTGCCACGACTACAGCACAACGGTCGTCATCATCACGCACAACGCCAGCATTGCGCCGCTGGGCAACCGCCTGATTCGGATGCGCAACGGCAGCGTGCAGGAAATGACCGTGAATGAACATCCCGCGAAGGTGGCTGATATCACATGGTAACGCAGAGCAGCGGGAAAAAGTATCATGGAACGCTGACGAAAAAACTCTTCCGCGACATGAGCCGCAGCGCCATGCAGTTTCTCGCCATGTTTCTCCTCTGCGCAATGGGCACATGGTGCTTCAGCGGACTGGACGCGAACTGGCGTATGCTGGAGCTATCCACCGAAACGCCGATTGCGCAGAGTAATCTGGCGGATTTCTGGGTGAAAGGAGCGTCATTTGGCAAGAACGACATCCTGAAGCTGCGGAATCTGCCCGGTGTGAAGGATGTGCAGGCGCGCGTCACGCTGGAGATGGACTGCCCTGACTTAGGCGACGAAGTGACCTTGATGGTGCACGGCTATGACGGTGACATGCGCATCTGCACGCCGATTATCCGCACGGGCAGCGAACTTTCCGCATCGGATACGCGCGGCTGTCTGCTGGAGGAGCAGTTCGCGCAGGCGCACAATTTGTCCGTCGGCGACACGGTGAAGGTGTCCTATGGCGGCGTGTCGCTCACCTTTTTCGTGCGCGGCACAATTCTCTCCGGCGAATACCTTGTGACGTCGAAGAACATCACGCCGCAGCCGGACATCTACGGCTACATGTACGTCAGCGCGAAGGCCATGGCGGCGTTCCCGTTCACCGAAATGCTGGTGAAAGCATCATCTGACGCGGACCTGACGCAGGTTCGCGCCGAAATCATGAACACCTGCCCGACGGCGCTGATTGTGGACAAGGACACACACAGCGGCACGCTCTCAGCGCGCAACTTCGTCAGCATGTTCCGCAGTCTGTCCTACTTGTTCCCGGTGCTGGTTTTCGCGGTCGCGGCGATGATTGTCGTCAACACGCTGACGCGCATGATTGAGAATCAGCGCGTGCAGATGGGCACGCTCAAAGCGCTGGGCTACCGCGATCGGCAGATTCGGCTGCACTACCTCAGCTACGCCATCGTGCCGTCCGTCGCAGGTTCGCTGCTGGGCGTGCTCACGGGGCAAATCAGCATTCCGTACATTCTTTGGCCGATTGTCTCGACGAACGTGCGTTATCCGGCGCGCCTTCACGCCCCGATTTCCGGCATCACTTGGCTGATTGCCGTGCTGTCCGTGGTCATGTGTCTGCTGATTTGCCTGCACACCTACAACCGCGCGGCGCGGGAAACGACGGCAAGCCTTTTGCGCCCAAAGCCGCCGAAATCCGGCTCACGCATCCTGCTGGAGCGGATTCCCCGGCTGTGGGGGCGCTTTTCCTTCAACACGAAGATGATTATCCGCAACATTTTCCGCAACAAGGGGCGTTCATTCCTGTCGCTCGTCGGCATCCTGTGCTGCAATATGCTGATCATCTGCTCCTTCGGCTTGCAGGAATCCATCAACACATTTATCGACGATTACTACACGCACACCCTGCGCTACGACGTGCGCGCGAACCTGATTTCCGGACAGGCATCCTCGCTTGACCACTACCGTGAGACGCTGAACGCCATGAAGGTGGACGGCATCATGGAGCAGTCCGTCAGCCTGCGCAGCGAGACGAACCTGCGCTCCTGTCTGCTGACCGTGATGACGGATGACCAGACTTCCATTGCCTTGGGCGACAATGCGACGTTCCTGACGCTGCCGCGCACCGGCACCGCCATCAGCAGGAAGTTAGCCGGTCTGATGAACGTGGGGCTGGGCGACACCGTGACCATCTGTCTGCCCGGCGACAGCGACACCATTTCGCTGACCATCAACGCGCTGGCGGACACAAACATCGGTCAGGGCCTGTTCATGAGCAAGGAAGCGTGGGAGGCCTGCCGCAAGGGCGATTTTCAAGTGACGACGCTGCTGATTACCGCGCCGACGCCCGCCTGTTCGCATCTGCTGGAGGAAATGGACGAGGTGGGAACGCTGCTCTATCCGGCAAAACAGCTGGTGGAAATGTCCAGCATTATGGACTCGACAACGGCGGCGTTCACGATTCTGAGCGTTGCGGCGCTGGCACTGGCGTTCATCATCTGCTACAACATGGGGCTGATGAATTTCAGTGAGCGCGTCCGTGATTACGCAACCTTGAAGGTGCTGGGCTACCATCAGAGGGAAATCCGCCGTCTGATGCTGCGCGAGAACAACTACATCTCCATCATCGGTGTTCTGCTGGGAATTCCACCGGGATTCCTCATCACCACCATTATCCTCAAAATGTGTGAATACGATTCAATGGTTTTCCCGACGCATGTCACCTTTCCGTCCGTCGCGGGCGCTTGCGCAATTACCTATGTGTTCGCGTTCCTGATTCAGTTGCTGCTGACGCGCAAGGTTCGGTCGATTGACATGGTGGAGGCGCTAAAGAGCGTCGAATGACAAGAGAATCAACGAAAGGATGATTTCTGCTATGAAAAAGCTGTTTGCTCTCCTGCTTGCGCTGGCGATGGTCGGGTCTATCGCACTGGCTGACCCGGCTTCGCTCACGGGCTGCTCCGTGTCCAGCGGCGTTGTGAATGCGGTGAATTACATTGATATTATTGCGCCGTTCTCCGGCACGCTCCAGCCCTTCACCTGGGAAGCGGGCGACCTTGTGAACGCGGGCGATTTGCTGTTCTCCATGCGCACAACCACGATTTACGCCACGGAGGATGCGACCGTACAGGCAATTTACTGCGCCGCGGGCGACGACGCCACTGCCGTTGCCACCCGCTATGGCGGACTGATTGCCATGCGCCCGGAATCCGAATGGGTGATTGCCGGCAGCATCACGACGGCGTACGACAAGCGCGACAACCGCGTGGTGGACGTGGGCGAAACACTGTACTTCCGCTCCAACAAGGAAGGGCGTTCGGTCGGCACGGGGCGCGTAACGATGGTGTCCGGCGCGGAATACATGGTGGAGGTGCTCACGGGCGAGTTTGAGCCAGGTGAGGTACTCTCCCTCTTCCGCGACAAGAACCGCACTGCCAGCGACCAAGTCGGGCGCGGCGTTGTGAATCGGCGTGACACGCTGACGGCGGTCGGGCAGGGACGCGTGGCGGAAGTGCTGGTGAAGGTGGGCGATCAAGTGAAAAACGGTACGCCGCTGCTCCGCCTGATGCCGACTGCTACCGCCCCGGATGCCTCCCCGGACATTACGGCAGCGCAGAACGGCGTGATTGGTACGCTCGCCGTGCAGCCCGGTCAGCAGGTGTACGAAGGGCAGCTGCTGGCGCGCCTGATGCTGGTGGACAAGCTGGAAGTCGTCGCGCAGGTGGACGAGGTAAACCTGAAGAACCTTTATGTGGGCGACAAGGTGTCCGTGACGCTGGATATGGACGAATCGAACGTGCTCACCGGCACAGTTACGGAAATCGGCAATCTCGGCACGACGGTGCAGAATGCCGCGTACTTCCCCGTGCATGTGGAGCTGACGACGAACCAGATTCCGCTGGGCGCCAGCGCGTCGGTATACATTCCGAACAACAAGTAATACTATTTCCAAATTCACCTGCACCAGCTGCTCGTCCCTTGGCGCATTCTCGTTTGGAAATAGTATAAAACAAGAAGCAGCTTCCGCCCCAAATTGGGGATGTCGGAAGCTGCTTCCTTACTTTCTCAACGGTTTCTCTGCTGCCGCTACCATCGCCCGCATAATCTCCGATGGATGCAGCAGTTCGCCGTGCTGCGCCATGCTGTACGTCTGGTTGCCCGCGACAATTACATGATCCAGCACAATGATGCCGACGCCCTCCATCAGCTGCTGAAGATAGCGTGTTGTGCAGATATCATCCTCCGACGGCAGGGCAACGCCTCCCGGATGATTATGGCACAATACAACGCTGTGCGCGTTGCTGTTCAATGCGGCTTCCAGCACCAAGCGCGGGTACGCCGTCACCGCTGAAAGCGTGCCCTCCGTCACCTTGCGATTGCAGATAATGCTGCCATCTGCCGTCAAGCAAATGACATAAAACTGCTCCCGCCGGTAGCCCGCCATCATCGTTCGGCAGTAATCCAGCGTCACCTGCCGACTTTCCAGCTTGCTCCGCACCTGATTCACTTCATCAGAATAGCGGCGGAACAGCGGCAGAATCAGCGAAAGCAGCGTCGCGCTCTCCTCGCCAATGCCGTCAATCAGCATCAGCTGCTCCGGCGACGCTTCCAACACCCGCGGAAGCGACCCGAACACATCCATCAGCGCGTGTGCCGTATCGTTCACGTTGCCGCGCGCGCGGCCATAGAAAAGAATCAGCTCCAGCACCTCATGCTCAGAAAAGCCCTCCAAGCCGCTGATCCTGAACCGCTCCCGCATCCGCTTTCGATGCCCGTCGTGCGTTGCTGCCATCATGTTTCCCTCTTTTTCGCAAAATCCACGTCTTATTGTAACGCATTTTTTCGTGATGTGCAAGCACTTCTTTTGTGCTTTCGTGGATTCACAAACGCATCAATCTATGATATAATGCGGGTAGCATTGGCGAATAAAGACGAAGGAATGGAAGCGCAATGTACTTATCCAACCCGATGGTATCCGTGATTGTTCCGGTGTATAACGCTGAAAGCACCCTGCGGCGCTGTGCCGACAGCATTTTGGAGCAGTCCTATCCCGATTTGGAGCTGATTTTGGTGGATGACGGCAGCAAGGATGCCTCGCCTCTGATTTGTGACAGCTACATGCAGAAAGATGCCCGCGTCCGTGTGATTCACAAGCCCAACTCCGGCGCATCCGCCACGCGCAACCTCGGTATTGCCGAAGCCCGCGGGCACTACCTGCAATTTGTGGACAGCGACGACTGGCTGACGCCCGATGCGACAGAAAAGCTCGTCGCCGCCGCCGAAGCGCATCAGGCGGATTTGGTGATTGCGGATTTCTACCGCGTGTCCGGCAAACTCGTCGCCAGCAAGCACCGGGTGATGCCCGTCGGCGTGATGACGCGGCGGGAGTATGCCAGCAAGATGATGGAGAACCCTGCCAGCTTCTACTACGGTGTACTCTGGAACAAGCTGTACCGCCGGGATTTGGTTGTGCAGCATCACCTCGAAATGAACCCCGCGCTGCGCATCTGCGAGGATTTCATGTTCAATTTGGAGTACCTGCGTGTCGCCCGGTACATTGTCGCTGTGCCGTCGCCGGTATACTACTACGTCCGCACGAAGAACTCCATTGTTTCCCAGACGTACGGCATGACGACGCTGAAAATCCGCTTGGCGGCGTTTGATGAGTACAAGCAGTTCTACATGGATGTGCTGGACGAAAAGGCGTATCAGAAGGCACGCTTGAAAGTCTACCGTTTTCTGGTGGACGTGGCGATGGATGGCGTTGTGCTGCCCAAGCCAGCACCCGGCACACGCAGCTTGAAGGCTGCCGATTCACCGGAAACGCTTGACGATGATTGGGATTTGTAAACGAAGCCCCTGCACCGCCCATTTGGCAACGTGCAGGGGCATTATTCTTTTATACTATTTCCAAATGAGAATGCGCCAAGATGCGCCGCGAATTTTTCACGTTGGCTAACGCGAATGAAACGCAGCGTAGCAGCGCTACGCTAAGTGGAATGAGCGGACGCCAACGGGGAAAAGGCGCAAGCAGATGGCGCAGGTGAATTTGGAAATAGTATTACGTCATTTTGCGTGGTTTGCTCCGACCATAGGCGTGAACCCAGTCCACGACGTTGTAATAAATCAGGAAGATGATGGAGGACAGCCCCCATGTAATCGGGTAAGCCCACGAAATCGTCGTCAGTTCCGGGCGAATCGGCACGGCAATGGTGATGTACGTCACGCGGAACATGCACCAGCAGCACAGCATGACAATCATCGGCACAATCGAGCGTCCTGCGCCGCGCAGAACCGCCGCCATTGCGTTGGAGAGCGCCAGCAGGAAGTAGAACGGCGTCATTATCCTCGCGTGCATCGTCCCCAGACGGATAACCTCCTGCACCTGCGCCACGTCGCCCGACTGGATGAACATCGCAATCAACGCCGGGATGAAGGCGTAAATCGCCAGACCAATCGCTTCTGCAATGCTGACACACGCAATCAATCCGAACCGCGCGCCTTTCTTGGCGCGTTCATACTCCTGCGCGCCGAGGTTCTGCCCGATGAAGGTCGTCAGCGCCAAGGTGAAGCTGGTAATCGGCAGGAAGCCAAAGCCCTCAATCTTGGAGTACGCGCCGCAGCCCGCCTGCGCCAGCGCACCGAAATCATTGATGTTCGTCTGCACGACGACGTTCGCCAGCGCAATCACGGCGTTTTGCAGCCCCGACGGAATGCCGATGTACAGCACCTTTTGGAGCATTCGCCCGTTGAAACGGATCTTCCGCGGAATCAGGCGGTAGGATTCCGTCGCCTTCATCAGCTTCCTCAGGCCGAGGAACGCACTGACCGCCTGCGAGATGACCGTCGCGAACGCCGCGCCGCCAACGCCCATACCCAGCACGCCGACGAACAGCAAGTCCAGCGCAACATTGAGCATGGCGGAAATAATCAGGAAATACAGCGGATGGCGGCTGTCGCCAACCGCTTGGAAAATACCGTTCACCGCATTATAGAGAACGGCAAAAATCACGCCGCCAAAGTACACGCGGAAATACTCAATCGAATTCGGCAGCACGTCCGCCGGCGTGTGCATCCAGTCCAGAATCGTCGGTGTCAGCAGAACCCCAACAAGTGTCAGCACGAGACCTGCGACGATTGCAAACGCAACAGACGTATGCACCGCAATCGAAACATTCTCATGATCCCTTGCGCCCCAAAATCTGCTGACGACAACGCCTGCGCCAACGAAAACACCCTGAAAGAAGCCGATGAGCATGAAAATCAGGTTGCCGGACGAGCCAACTGCCGCCATAGCCTCCGTGCCCAGCACATTGCCCACGATAAACGTATCCGCTACATTGTAGAACTGCTGAAACAGGTTACCCAGAAAGATGGGAATCGCAAAACGAACCATCAGTTTCCAGATGCTGCCCTGTGTCATGTTTGCCGCGTGCGACTGATTTGCCATTTGGTCTATTCACTCCATTGCCTATTTTGACAGAAACCAATTTCATCATAGCACGTTTCGACAGCTTGTCAACGAGTTCGCGGAAAAAGTTGCCCAGCACGAAAAAATTGCAAACGTAAAATTTCGCTTGCAGGGTTGTCATGAGCGGCAAATCATGGTATGATGGTTTTCGGAAAATCCTTTCCAATATATTAAGGAGTGAAAGGCATGAAATTCTTCATTGACATCCTCAAAGGCATGGTGATTGGGCTTGCCAACATCATCCCCGGCGTATCCGGCGGCACAATGATGGTTTCCATGGGCATCTACGATACGCTGATTTACTGCATCACCCACCTCTTTAAGCAGTTCAAGAAGTCCCTCATGACGCTGCTGCCGTTTGTTGTCGGCATGATTGCCGCGCTGGCGATTCTCTCCAACGTCATCACATGGGCGCTGATGGATGAATTTGCCTCGCTGCCAACGAATACGCTCTTCATCGGACTGATTCTGGGCGGTCTGCCCGCCATTTTCAAGCAGATCAAGGGCAGCAAAAAGCGCGACAGCATCCTTGGCGGCATTCTGTTCGTGCTCTTCTTCGCGCTCGTTATCTTCATGGCAACGCTGAAAGAAACGCAGGATACCGGTGCGGTCATCTCTCTGAGCGTTCTGGAAGTCCTGAAGCTTACGCTGATGGGCTGCATTGCGTCCGCGACGATGGTCATCCCCGGTGTGTCCGGCTCAATGATGCTGATGCTGATGGGCTACTACTACCCCGTCATCGGCGCGATTAAGAACCTTATCAATGCGCTGGTGGCGCTCGATGGCGGCGCGATTCTCTACAACGTGGGCATTCTGCTGCCGTTTGGCATCGGCGTGGTGATCGGCATTTTCGCCATTGCGAAGCTGATTGAGATTCTGCTGGCGAAGTGGAAGTGCATCACCTACGGCGCGATTCTTGGGCTTGTTGTCGCATCGCCGTTTGCCATCCTAATGGGGCTGTCGCTTCCCGGCTTCAACCTCGTGCAGGTGATTGTCAGCGTGCTGACGTTCATCTTGGGCTTCGCCGCCGCGTGGCTGCTGGCACGGAAGGACGAAAAACCCGCCGCCTGATTTTTGCAAATCGAAAACGCCCCTGTCTGCAACGGACAGAGGCGTTTTTTGATGCTGCGGATGATGCGGATGCGTTATACTATTTCCAGATAAGAATGCGCCAAGATGCGCCGCGAATTTTTCATTCTG
>OLSK01000995.1_pt1 | contig 22729 bp, 18 predicted proteins | sample 1672781 | NCBI WGS metagenome assembly OLSK01 (sample SAMEA3136723, study PRJEB25190) | human gut metagenome | biome: human gut; feature: human-associated habitat; material: faeces | place: Austria | collected 2013 | reverse complement strand
TGAGCAATCAGTGTCCGTTTCTTTTATCCCTCACCCCTCACAGAACCCCGTAGAAGAAGTCCGACTTATCCGGAAAGTTCGTTCCATCAGTTCGTGAGGAGGTTGATCGTAGTATGGGGAATAAAAAACAGACATCCTTTTAGGGGGAAGATGCCTGCTTTTACGAAATGCTTTCATGGCAATATGAATGTTAGGCTGCTGTGCTGGTGATGTGCATGAAATACTGCGGAGGAATGAGCTGAGCAATTCATCGGATGGTGTGGTAGAAGTGCCAGTGATGGCCATCGGGCTGAAGGCATTTTGTGAAAATGTGGGAGAACTGAGCGGTGATGGCACGCCATGGCTTGCGGTCGTTAACAAAAGTGACCAGAAAAGGTTGCTTGTGAATATGGAAGGCCTTGTGTTTACTTAAATGTCCGGTGCTTGTCGTCTAATATTCCACTTTTGTGAGGAATAGGGCGTTGCCGGGGACGGATTCGCCGGCACAGGAGCGGGAGCCGCCTTGGGTGAGGATGGCGATCCAGGATTCGTCGCGCTTGCCGCGGCCTACCTCAAGGAGGGAACCGACTACGGCGCGGACCATATTCCTGAGAAAGCGGTCGGCGCGGATGGTGAAGACGAGGTAGTCACCTTCCTCGGCGGGGTAGCCCATGATTCTGACGTGGTCGGGGGAATATGCCTCCCAGCGGGCTTGGGTGACGGTGCAGATGGAGGTCTTGTTGCTGCTGCCGACCTTTTCGAAGCAGCTGAAGTCGTGGCGGCCAAGGAGTGCCTGGGCGGCGCGGTTCATCTTATCGACATCCAGCGGGAAGGTGTAGAGGTAGGAATATTCCCGCATAAAAGGGTCACGGCGGCGGTGGATAAAGTACTTGTACTCACGTTGTGTGGCATCGAATCTGGCGTGGAACTCAGGATCACAAAATGCAATCGAATGTACCTTGATTCCGGCGGGCAAAATGGCATTTATTTTGTAGCCAATCGCGCTTGCGTCAATGTCCGGATTCGAGGCCTCGAAGTGGGCCACGTAGTTGATGGCGTTCACCTTCGAATCGGTCCGTCCGGCGCCCGTGACGGCAATGTCCTCCTTCAAGAGAGTCGAAAGAGCATTCTGAAGACACTCCTGAACAGTTGTTGCATCGTTCTGAATCTGCCAGCCGCAGAATGACGAGCCGTCGTATGAAAGGGTGATCCGGTAGCGCATTTTGATAGGATTGTTTTGATTGCAAAAATAGTAAAAACAGTATAATATGGAAAGTGTAAACATCAAGGAACTCAATGACAGGATCCAGAAGGAGAGCGCCTTCGTGGATATGCTGTCCCTTGAGATGGGCAAGGTCATCATCGGACAGAAGCAGCTGGTGGAGAACCTTCTGATCGGACTGCTCGCCAACGGACATATCCTTCTGGAAGGTGTGCCGGGATTGGCGAAGACTTTGGCCATAAGTACTTTGTCAAAGGCGATCGACGCTAAGTTCAGCCGTATTCAGTTCACCCCTGACCTCCTTCCTGCCGACCTTATCGGAACGATGATATATTCACAGAAGGATGAGTCGTTCGAGGTGCACAAGGGTCCAGTCTTCGCCAACTTCGTGCTCGCGGATGAGATCAACCGTAGCCCGGCGAAGGTGCAGTCGGCCCTTCTTGAGGCTATGCAGGAGCGTCAGGTGACGATCGGCGACCAGACGTTCAAGCTTCCGGAGCCGTTCCTCGTGATGGCCACACAGAACCCTATAGAGCAGGAAGGAACCTATCCGCTTCCTGAGGCTCAGGTGGACCGTTTCATGCTGAAGGTCATCGTGAAATATCCTAAGAAAGAGGAGGAAAGGCAGATCATCAGGATGAACAACACAGGCGAGTTCCCGACGGTCAATCCGGTGATCAAACCGGAGGACATCGTGCGCGCCAGAAGCGTCGTCAGGGATGTCTATATGGACGAGAAGATCGAAAGGTACATTGTGGACATCGTCTATGCCACCCGTACTCCGGACGATTATGGTCTGGGGAAGATCAAGGATCTCATCTCGTTCGGAGCCTCACCTCGTGCGAGCATCTCATTGTCAATGGCTTCCAAGGCCTACGCCTTCATCAAGAGAAGAGGCTATGTGATTCCTGAGGATGTCAGGGCCGTCTGCAACGAGGTCCTGCGCCACAGAATCGGACTGACCTACGAGGCCGAGGCGGAGAATGTCACGACCGAGCAGATCATCGCCGAAGTGCTCAACGCCGTACAGGTTCCGTAACGGACTATGTGTAGTTGGGTTTTAATCAGACATTTGAATCATGGCATCTAATTCCTCAGCCAATGAACTCCTGCGCAAGGTCCGCAAGATAGAGATCCGCACCAGGGCTCTGTCCCACCAGATCTTCGCCGGTGAATATCACAGTGCCTTCAAAGGCCGTGGAATGGCCTTCAGCGAGGTGCGTGAGTACCAGTACGGAGACGATGTGCGTTCGATGGACTGGAATGTGACCGCGCGTCTGCGCTCTCCTTACGTCAAGGTTTTCGAGGAGGAGAGGGAGATGACGGTCGTCCTTCTGATCGACATCAGCCGTTCCGGCCTTTTCGGAACGAGTGAGAGGACGAAGAGGGATCTGATCGCGGAGATCGCCGCTGTCCTGAGTTTCTCGGCCATAATCAACAACGACAAGGTCGGGGCGCTTTTCTTCAGCGACAGGGTTGAGGAGTTCATCCCGCCGAAAAAAGGACGCAGCCATCTTCTGCACATCATCCGTGAGATCATCGAGCTCAAGCCTGAGTCCAACGGAACCGATGTCGGGCAGGCTCTGCGGTACCTGACGAATGCGATGAAGAAGAAATGCACGGCTTTCGTGCTTTCAGACATGCTGGATGCCAATCCGGACGGATCGCCTCGTTATGAGGATGCACTTAAGGTGGCCCGCAATCGTCACGACATCTCTGTGATCAAGGTTCACGACCCACGCGAGAGGACGATTCCTGATGTCGGTCTTGTTCACGTCAAGGATTCCGAGACCGGAGAATCGGCTTGGATCAACACTTCCAGCAAGAAGACAAGGGCGGAATATTCAAAATGGTTCGGTGCCGTTGAGGATGGGGAGAGAAAGCTGTTCAACCGCTATAAGATTGATTCTGTGGACATCGCCACCAATCAGGATTACGTCAAAGGTCTGATGACATTTTTCGGGAGGAGATAGATATGAAGAGATTGATTTACGGGTTGCCGCTTTTCTGCGTCGCGATGATCATCACCATCGCCGCCTCCGGACAGCAGGCTCCGCAAAATAAAGGTATGCTGATAAAGTCGGAGGATTCCTTTCTGGAACCTTTGCAGAAGCGCGACACAGCTCTGATCGGTGATCAGTTCCGTTACGGATTCCACCTCAAGGACGTTGTGGAGGGGACCCGTTTCGCCCTGCCGGATTTCTCCAAAGGATTTATGGACAGCGTGGAGATTGTCCTGCCTTTCATGGTGGACACTGTCAAGATCCGGGGCAAAAAGAATGAGCCGAAGTCATACGACATCGACGTGTCGATGATCATAACATCCTTTGACGAAGGTAAATACGAGCTTCTGCCACTGTCCTTGGTGAGAGCGTCCGGTGTGGACAGGATTGACACGCTGGTCTTTGCGTCAAAGACACTTGACATCTTCACGATGCCTGTGGACACGACCACCTATCAGATTCACGACATTAAGCGGCAGATCCGCTATCCGCTCAAGGCTTCGGAGGTAATCCCTTATGTTTTAGGAATATGGGGTGTCGCGATTGTGGCTGTTCTGATTTGGGCGCTGTTCGCTATGAGACGCAAGAAAGAGACCAACGTCATCCACAAGGATCCGCCTTATCTTGTCGCCCTGCGAAGACTCGACCATTTCCGTGGCAGCAAATACTGGGTTCCGGAGAAGCAGAAGGCATTCTATTCCGGAATCACGGATGCGTTGAGGGAATATATTGACGCTCGCTACGGCATCGACGCCATGGAGATGACAACAGCCGAGATATTCAAAGACCTCAAGACCTCAGGTGTTCCGGCTGACCTTTACGAGGAGATGAAGACGCTTTTCGAGACAGCTGATTTCGTGAAATTCGCCAAGGCCTCGGCCTCGGATGAGGAGAACGCTGCCGCGCTTCCTGCCGCGGTACGCTTTGTGACAGTTACTTATCAGTCTCAACTTGCGGAAGAAGAGGCTGCCCGGAAGGCTGCCGAAGCGAAATCTCCGGCTAAAAAAGAAGGAGGAGAGGCGTAATGTTCTTTGAATATCCTAAACTGCTTTGGCTCCTTGCGGTTCCGGCTCTGTTGGTTCTGCGTTATCTGTACGTGGAACTGAAGGATCGTCGTCCACATCTGAGAGTCTCAAGCGTCACGCCTTGGAGGAAAGGTGGAAAGACAGTGCTCGGGGTAATCAGACATATTCCGTTCATTTTAAGAATCGCCGCGCTTTCGCTGATTGTGGTCGCGATCGCCCGTCCACGTTCGTCTACCAAGGTTGAAAAGGTTGACACAGAGGGAATTGACATCGTGCTTGCGATGGATGTCTCGACAAGTATGCTGGCCAGAGATTTCACCCCGGACCGAATCAGCGCCGCCAAGGACATCGCCATCGAGTTCATCGCCCAGAGGCCTTCCGACAGGATGGGGATCGTGGTGTTTGCCGGAGAGAGTTATACCCAATGCCCGCTGACGACAGACAGGGCCACCCTGATCAACCTGATGAAGGAGATCTCCACTGACTTGATAGAGGACGGAACGGCCATCGGCAACGGACTTGCCACAGCCGTGGCCAGAATCAAGGATTCTGATGCCAAGAGCCGTGTGGTTATCCTGCTGACTGATGGTGTGAACAACAGTGGAGAGATCTCCCCGGAGACCGCCGCCGAGATCGCCAAGACCTATGGAATAAGGGTTTACACAATCGGAGTCGGAGCCAATGGCGAGGCTCCATATCCTGTGATGACTCCATGGGGAGTACAGATGCAGAATGTCAAGGTTGAACTTGACGAGAAGCTGCTTTCCAACATCGCTTCGACGACGGGTGGAAAATATTTCAGAGCCACCGACAACACGAAACTTGCTGAGATATATTCAGACATCAACAAGATGGAGAAGGCTCGCACGACCATCGACAGCTTCCCGGTCTATAAGGAACTGTTTGGCACTTATGCGCTCATGGCTTTGATCTGTCTGTTGTTGGAGGCTCTTGTTAAACTGTTGATAAGGAGGTTGCCATGATAATTTTCGCCGCACCGCATTATCTTTTGCTGTTGCTCCTGATTCCGTTCTTTTTTCTCGGAATGGGGCTATGGTTGTGGAACAGGCGTCGCTGTCTGCGCAAGTTCGGAGACGAGGCCCTTGTGAACGAACTGATGCCTTCTTGGTCACGTAATAAATTGTGGGTGAGGACTGTCTTGTTCTCGTTGGCGTTTTTCTTCTTTGCTATCGGTCTGTCCAGACCTCAAATGGGTGCCAAACTGAAGGAACACAAGACCAAAGGGGCTGAAATCATGATCGCCCTTGACGTGTCCAACTCGATGCTTGCCAAGGATTATTCCCCTAACAGATTGGAAAGGGCTAAGCTGGCTATTTCCAGAATCACAGACAAGCTTCAGGATGACCGGATCGGCTTGATAGTGTTCGCCGGAACATCATTCGTCCAACTTCCGATCACATCGGACTATGTGAGTGCCAAGATGTTCCTGAACACCATCTCAACTGAGTCCATTCCTATTCAGGGAACTGCGATCGGGGATGCGATCAACACTGCTATCCGTGGATTCAGCGCGCAGAGCGAGCATAGCCGCGCGATCATCGTGATCACTGATGGCGAGAACCATGAGGATGACGCTGTGGCCGCCGCGAAACAGGCTGCCGAGGCGGGGGTCAAGGTCTATACGATCGGCGTGGGATCAGCTGACGGCCAGCCGATTCCTATGGACGGAGGCCTTTTGAAGGACAAGGACGGGAATATTGTCGTGACTCATCTTGACGAGAAGACCCTCAAAGAAGTCGCTTCCGCCGGGGGCGGGGCATATGTTCATGCCGGTAACGATGAGTTTGGCCTGACACCGATCGTCAACGACATCAGGAAGATGGAGGATGAGGAATACAATTCCGTGGTCTTTGAGGAATATGACGAGCAGTTTATGTACTTTCTCGGAATAGCGTTGGCGTTCTTCGCCCTTGAGATGCTCATCGGGGAAAGACGCTCGCGCAGACATTTGTTTGAGGAAAAGAAATGAGGATTATATTGAAATATTCATTGACGGCTTTTTTGCTGATGCTTTCCTGCGCGGTGGCTTTTGCACAGACAGACCGCAGGGAGGTCCGCGCAGGCAACCGTCAGTTCAAGAAAGGGAATTTGCAGAACGCTGAGATAGAGTACCGTAAGGCTCAGGTGAAGGACACCTCTTCATTCGCCGCCAATTACAACCTTGCCGGGGCTCTTTATCGTGAAGGGAATTACGATGAGGCCGGAAAGTCTTTGGAAAGATTGAAGGATGTCGCTCCGATGTCGGCCAATTCCGCTGACTATTATTACAACCTTGGCAACATCGCTGTCCAGAAGAAGGACTGGAAGTCCGCTGTAGATGCCTACAAACAATCCTTGCTCCGTAATCCCGGGGATTTGGACGCGAAAGAGAATTATGCCTATGCCAAGCAGATGCTGAAGAATGAAGGTGGCGATGGCGGTGATGACCAACAGAATCAGGATCAGAATCAGGATCAGAACAATCAGAACAACAATAACGGGCAGAATCAGGATAACGACCAGAACAAAGATCAGAATCAAGACCAGAACCAGAATAATGATCAGAACAAGGATCAGAATCAAGGAGACCGGCCGAAACCTCAGCAAGGCGAGGGGCAGGGGGAAGCCAAGATCTCCCCGCAGCAGGCTCAACAGATGCTGAAGGCGGTTCAGGCCCGTGAGAAGGAGACTCAGGACAAGGTCAACAAGGAGAAGGCGGCTCTGCTGAAATCCCGCCAGAAAGAGAAGAATTGGTAATAGTGTGAATATGAAGAGATTGTTTTACATTGCGGCTTTTTTGCTCATAGCATTGTTTGAGGCCTCCGCCCAGAATGTCATCCGGGTTGAAGCTCCTGATGTGGTTGCTGTGAACGAGCAGTTCAATGTCACTTTCATCATTGAGGGTGAGAAGAGTCCTTCGGACTTCCAATGGTCTCAAGGTGATGATTTCCAATTGGTATGGGGACCCCAAAGAGGCTCAAGCTCCAGCGTGCAGATCATCAACGGGAAGCGTTCTTCTTCCCATCAGACCACATTTACCTATATTCTGATTCCAAAGTCTACGGGAACATTCCAGCTTCCGGCTGCCACGGCTATGCTTTCGGGAGACAAAATAACTTCCTCCCAGACCTCGATCCAGGTAGTGAGCGACGGGGCGTCTTCCTCGCATTCATCGGGGCAGGGTGGAAACTCCTCTGGTGACGGACAGCGGTCATCTTCCGCATCTGGAGAAATCTCTTCGAGTGACCTGTTCCTTAGGCTGTCGCTAAGCCGTACGGAAGTGGTTATAGGGGAGCCGATCACAGCCACGCTCAAGATCTACCAGCGAGTCAACGTGGTGCAGTTTGAAAATGCCAAACTCCCTACATTCAATGGATTCTGGAGTCAGGAAACCTATGTCCCAACCAGCATTGAGTTCAAGCGTGAGAGTCTGGATGACAGAATCTACCAAACCGCAGTGCTCAGGTCCTATGTCCTGATCCCTCAGCAGTCCGGGACAATCACGATCGACCCGTCAGAACTTGTCTGCGTAGTGAGCGTCAGGAACAATGCGCCAACCTCCAACAGTTTGTTTGACAGGTTTTTTCAGGATGACTACCGTACCATTCGCAAAAGGGTCACAACTTCACCTGTCAAAGTCAAGGTGAATCCGCTTCCGTCCGGACAGCCAGCCTCGTTCGGTGGCGGTGTCGGCAGTTTCGGAATATCCGCGCGTCTGACCACGGACAACCTCAAGACTCATGATGCCGCTTCATTGATCATAACTGTTTCCGGACGCGGAAATGTGGCGTTGCTTGAGGAGCCGAAAGTCAATTTCCCGCCTGACTTCGAGGTCTATGACACCAAGGCAACGGAAAATACGGACAAGAGTAATGGCGGAACATCGGGCAGCAAGTCTTTTGAATATCCTTTCATTCCGAGAAGCCATGGTGATTTCACGATTGATCCGGTGGAATATTCATACTATGATGTCAATGCCGGCAAGTATGTGACTCTCAAGACCGATCCGTTGCACATCAAAGTGGCCAAGGGAAAGGAAGGTGATTCCGTTCCAGCCACAACGGTCTCTTCCGGAGTCGAGAGAAAGGATGTGAAGAGCCTTGCTGATGACATCAGGTTCATATTCACAGGCAAACCGAATCTTTCCGGTTCGGGGACGTTCTTTGTCGGGTCGGTGTTCTTCTGGATTCTGTTGGCTCTGATGATCTTTGGGGCAACCGCTGTGTACCTTGCGTTCAGAAAGGTGGCCGCGATGCGGGCGGATGTCGCCGGGACTAAGAACAGACGCGCCACAAAGATGGCTCAGAAGCGTCTCAAACAGGCAGGCGAATATCTTGACAAGAGTCTCTACACTGCTTTCTATGAGGAACTTCATAAGGCTCTCATCGGATTCATTTCCGACAAATTGAACATGGACATGTCAGAGATAAGCAAGGAAAACATAGCTTCCGCGCTCACGGACGGCGGTGTGAGTGAGGAACAGACAGAGGCTTTCACAGACCTACTGGACGCCTGTGAGTTCGCGCGTTATTCTCCTGATGGAGGAAACGATGCGATGAGATCTCACTACGACGATGCGCTGAAGGTGATCTCATCAATCGATTCAGGTCTCAAGACCAGAGGAAAATCATTTAGAAAGGTCGCCACGGTTGTGACATTGTTACTTTCCATTGGATTTTCAATGAATATCCAGGCGAAGGATCTGGATTCTCTCTGGACAGCGGGTGTGCAAGCCTACACTGACGGGAAGTTTGCCGATGCCTTGGCGGCTTGGACTTCCATTGAAGAGTCCGGTCAGAAATCCGCCACGCTTTACTATAACCTTGGTAACGCTTGGTTCAAACAAGCCAACTACCCGAAGGCGATTCTGAACTACGAAAGAGCTTTGAGGCTTGATCCGTCATATTCGGATGCCCGTTACAATCTGGAGTTCACGAATAATTTCGTACAGGACAAGATTGAGCCTGTTCCCGAGTTTATTCTCAAGAGTTTCGCCCGGAAGATATGCTATTTGATGAGTTCCAATGCTTGGGCTGCCATATTCCTTGTGCTGTTTGCCGCCGCCTTGATGATGGGACTTCTGTTCCTGCTTGGGGCGTCGGTTGGCAAGAGACGTGCGGGCTTCTATTGCGGAATTGTGCTTCTGTTGCTTTCCGCCGGAGCCTTGAGTTTTTCAGTATGGCAGAAATCCGACAGCGTGAAGACGGACACTGCGATTGTGATGTCTCCGGTTTCATCGGTGAAAAGTTCTCCGTCATCCGGCTCGTCAAAGGATCTTTTCGTGATCCACGAAGGCACGAAAGTCACGATTCTGGACGAGGTGGGCTCGTGGAAGAACATTGCCCTCGCCGACGGCCGCCAAGGCTGGATAACTTCCAACGAGCTTGAGGTAATATAGTTGAATATAAATGAAAAAGGCTGACCCTGAATGTCTTCGGTCAGCCTTTTTTTTGATGTGTTGTGCGGCTTAGTCCCTTGTCAGCGTCTGGCCGCCGATGAACTCGCGCATGATTGAGGTCGGCGGAATCGCGGAGATCTCACCCGGCTGGAGGGCGATGATGTAATCCAGAAACTTGAGCAGACGCACGGCCTCGGTGTAGGCAGGGGAGTTCGGCGAAATCCTGCGTAGAAGCGGTTCGGCGTAATATTTCAGCATCGGAAGCTCGAAGATCAGGGCTGAGTTGAACAGCACGTCCGCGTTCTCCTGGAACGGGAATATATTTTTGCTTTCTCCCCGTCGCACGCTGTTCCATCTCATGATGGTCTCTTCGGGAGTGATGCCCCTGACACGGTTGTCGCGCACCATCCTGCGGAGCAGGCGGTTGTCCGATGTGGACATGTTGTTGTTCTCGTCGATGTTCAGCGAGGTCAGGGCGGAGACATAGACTCTGAATATCCTTGAATTGTCAACCGTTGAGGTCATCTCCGGGTTCAGGGCGTGAATGCCTTCCATGATCAGGATGTCCTTGTCCTCAAGGCGTAGCTTGTTGCCCTCGAAGATTCTGTTTCCTGTCTTGAAGTCGAATCTTGGAATCTCAACCTCTTTCCCCTCAAGAAGTTCGTTGAGTTGTTTGTTGAGGAATTCGAGATCCATGGCGTAGAGCGACTCGAAGTCATAGTTCCCGTCCTCGTCCTTCGGAGTGTGATCCCTGTCCACAAAATAGTTGTCCAACTCGATGACTTTCGGCTTGAGCCCTAACACCTTGCACTGTAGAGCTATTCTGAGTGATGATGATGTTTTTCCGCTTGATGACGGTCCCGCTATCATCACGATTCGCTTAGTCCCCCTCTCCAAGTAGATCCTGTCGGCTATCTTTGCGTAGTTCCTTTCGTGGAGGGATTCCGCCAAGTTGATGATGCTGACGGCCTTGCCGTCTTTCACGGCCTTGTTCAACGTCCCGATGCTCTCGATGTTGATGATGGAACACCAGTCTGAGTATTCCTTCAACGCCGCTGAGATTTTGCCCTGCCGCTTCATCGGCATGACCTTGCTGAAGTCGGTCATCATCGGGGACTGAAGGCAAAACCCGTCACCCATTCCGCTGATGTCGAACACCTTGAGGTAACCGGTCGAAGGAATCAACGGTCCGTGGAAGGTGTCGGCCTTACCGTCAAGGTAATAGACGCTGCAACTGAATGTCCCCAAGCTCTTCTGAAGCTCGGCCTTCTGCGGCTGGTTGTTGGCGAGAAATAGAGACTCTGCCTCTTCGGAGAACATCTTTACCTTTGTAAACGGCAGGTCCTTCGCCACTATCTCCTTCATCTTCTCCCTTATCCTGTCAATCTCGTCATCGGTGACAAAATAAGGCTTGTGCCGCCCGTCTTCGTTCTTCCCCTTCTCGATGATTTCGCAGTATAGTCCGCTTGGCAGCGAGTGGTCGATCACAAGCACTTTGTCAGGATAAAGTTCCCTCACGGCATTCTGTAGCACGAAGCACAGCGACCGCACGTAGCTCCTTCTCCCGTCCGGGTGGTTGTAGCCGATAAATTCGACTCTGTGCAGGTTCACCGGCTTGAAACTCAACTCCTTCAGCTTGTTATCCACCAGCGCGGCCAGCACATCGAATTTTTGCCCGGTCTTCTTGTCCGTGACAGATGAACAATACTTGTCCGACAAAGCCTTCAAATCCCGCCCGTTCTCAATCTTATGGTTCTTGCCGTCATTGACGCAGAACAATGTTATCTCATTCTTGTTCATTTTCAATTTTAATTAAAAGAAATCTCTCAAAGTTAATCAAAAATGATGTCAAACTCACCGTTGTAATAATAAATTAACATTTAGCGTCGTTCCTGATTGCTTAATCAAGGAATAATGATTATGTTTGTGAATGTTTAACCACAAGCTATCACTAAAGAGGACAGTAACATAATAAATTTGAACGTATGAAAAGAATATTACCGTTTGTTTTTGCAGCCATCATGATGGCGATTTCCTGTACTAAAGAGAACAATGATGAACCGTACAACCCTGACGGCTCCCCGATAACGCAGGCGCAGGCCTTGGAGATTGTCAAGGAGGAGATTGATGAGTATGATATGGTTTATGTCACTAGTGCTATAGCAAGAAAAAACATGGTACTTGATATTCCTATGGATGGCTCACGTGTTGTTAAAGTTCCTTGTGATTCATGGATAGTGGCAATAGATTCTGATCCTCTGGCCAACGGTGGCCAGAAATGGTTGTATATTTATGTTGATGCATATACTGGTAACGCAGATAAAGAATCGTGGGAATGGGGCATGCCTTGGCAAGAAGGGATAGAATTCATATGCGTGAAAAATACATTTGCAGGAATCACTAAATCAGAGATGAAAATCTCATGTAACTCTTACTCCTATAGTTTAATGGAATCTGGCGATAGTATGTCTAACAACTGGGCGGTGATTATCAGCGGAGGTGCTAATCCAATCTTGAATCATGAGCGTTACTGGAACAATTGCTCTGCAATGTACAAATGTCTGCGGAATGTTTACAACTATAGGAGAGACCGGATCTTTGTAATCATGTCTGACGGCAAGTCTGAATCTTTGGATCAGCGTCACCTGATTAGTGGGGCATATAGATCATCCCGGAGGAATACGCTGTTTCCGTGTCGTTCGTGAACCCTTTGGGTAGTAATACAACAATCGTAAGACGTTTTTACCAATGAAAGCAAGATTGATAAACATCCTGCTGTTAGCGTCGCTGCTGCCGTCGGCCTTATTGTCCTGTGTAGAGCCGATAGACCTTAATGCTGGCGAAGATCCTCAGGTGGTGGTGAACTGCATACTGACTGAGGATGACGTCCAGACATTGGAGATGTACTACACTCCGACCTCGATGGACGGTGCCCGCCGTCCGGTCGAAGACGCGGAGGTTATTCTAAGGTGCGGCTATGCCGGGACCGGAAAGTTTCACTATGTAGGTGATGGCCTTTGGCAATGCGAGTACAGACCCGAATACGGCAAAGAGTACAATTTAATGATAGTGATGGAGGGCCATGTCCTTCAGGCATCCACTAAGTTCCCTGCTGACGTGACCGTGGCCTGCTATGGCAGAGGGTATGACGCAAGCGAGGGACGTCATAAGAAAGGGTACCTGATGTACTCATACGAGCTGCGCCTTTTCAATCGTTCCCCAGAGTGTCCTCGTTATGGCTATCCTTGCCTTCTCGCCAGCCACCTGTGGGCGTTTCCTAAAGACAAGGGATGGGGCGAGGACTACCAGAAATACATAGCCACCAGCCACCTCTGCGCTGACGACTTCAACCTTACCTCCCTTCGTGTGCGTGATCTTCCGTGTTTCTCGGCCGACTCGATCAAGGTGATGCCCAAGTGGCTTCGTGAGGAGTTGGGCTGGTATCCTTTGATGATGGGAGACTTGCAGGTGCATCAGGGTTTCGTGCGCATCGACATTCCCAAGGACTACCATAGCGGAAAGGCACAGGAGGAGTTGAAAGATTCCCCGATATATACGGACATATCTTTTGTTCTGGCAAGGCCGTTCCCGACATCGTGGTCGAACTATGGAAGCCCGTATCAGGAACCGGGCGGTTTGTATGATATCTACATTCTCTCTAACGAAGCAGACAACTACTTCAAGGATGTTTACCGTAAGCATCTCAATAAGGACAATTTTCTTTTTGAGTACGACACGGAGAACATCTATTCGAACATCTCCGGTGGGATTGGTGTTTTCGGTGCGATGATCCACCGGAACAATGAGACCGGCATAAGGGGCTACCTGAATGATTTTGTACAGAAAGACAACGAACAGGAGTAGGATTAAAGTATTATATTCGCAGTTATGTGACAAGTGATTAATATCAATGTAATTGTAAAATTAATCTGAGCGTATGAAAAGAATATTAACGTTTGTTTTGGCAGCCATCATGATGGCGATTTCCTGTACTAAAGAGAACAATGATGAACCGTACAACCCTGACGGCTCCCCGATAACGCAGGCGCAGGCCTTGGAGATTGTCAAGGAGGAGATTGATGAGTATGATATGGTTTATGTCACTAGTGCTATAGCAAGAAAAAACATGGTACTTGATATTCCTATGGATGGCTCACGTGTTGTTAAAGTTCCTTGTGATTCATGGATAGTGGCAATAGATTCTGATCCTCTGGCCAACGGTGGCCAGAAATGGTTGTATATTTATGTTGATGCATATACTGGTAACGCAGATAAAGAATCGTGGGAATGGGGCATGCCTTGGCAAGAAGGGATAGAATTCATATGCGTGAAAAATACATTTGCAGGAATCACTAAATCAGAGATGAAAATCTCATGTAACTCTTACTCCTATAGTTTAATGGAATCTGGCGATAGTATGTCTAACAACTGGGCGGTGATTATCAGCGGAGGTGCTAATCCAATCTTGAATCATGAGCGTTACTGGAACAATTGCTCTGCAATGTACAAATGTCTGCGGAATGTTTACAACTATAGGAGAGACCGGATCTTTGTAATCATGTCTGACGGCAAGTCTGAATCTTTGGATCAGCGTCACCTGATTAGTGGGGCATATAGATCATCCCGGAGGAATACGCTGTTTCCGTGTCGTTCGTGAACCCTTTGGGTAGTAATACAACAATCGTAAGACGTTTTTACCAATGAAAGCAAGATTGATAAACATCCTGCTGTTAGCGTCGCTGCTGCCGTCGGCCTTATTGTCCTGTGTAGAGCCGATAGACCTTAATGCTGGCGAAGATCCTCAGGTGGTGGTGAACTGCATACTGACTGAGGATGACGTCCAGACATTGGAGATGTACTACACTCCGACCTCGATGGACGGTGCCCGCCGTCCGGTCGAAGACGCGGAGGTTATTCTAAGGTGCGGCTATGCCGGGACCGGAAAGTTTCACTATGTAGGTGATGGCCTTTGGCAATGCGAGTACAGACCCGAATACGGCAAAGAGTACAATTTAATGATAGTGATGGAGGGCCATGTCCTTCAGGCATCCACTAAGTTCCCTGCTGACGTGACCGTGGCCTGCTATGGCAGAGGGTATGACGCAAGCGAGGGACGTCATAAGAAAGGGTACCTGATGTACTCATACGAGCTGCGCCTTTTCAATCGTTCCCCAGAGTGTCCTCGTTATGGCTATCCTTGCCTTCTCGCCAGCCACCTGTGGGCGTTTCCTAAAGACAAGGGATGGGGCGAGGACTACCAGAAATACATAGCCACCAGCCACCTCTGCGCTGACGACTTCAACCTTACCTCCCTTCGTGTGCGTGATCTTCCGTGTTTCTCGGCCGACTCGATCAAGGTGATGCCCAAGTGGCTTCGTGAGGAGTTGGGCTGGTATCCTTTGATGATGGGAGACTTGCAGGTGCATCAGGGTTTCGTGCGCATCGACATTCCCAAGGACTACCATAGCGGAAAGACACAGGAAGAACTGAAAGATTCCCCGATATATACGGACATATCCTTTGTTCTGGCAAGGCCGTTCCCGACATCGTGGTCGAACTATGACGGCCCGTATCAGGAGCGAGGTGGCTTGTATGATATTTACATCCTCTCTGACGAAGCAGATAACTACTTCAAGGACGTGTACCGAAAGCACTTGAATAAGGACAACTTCCTGTTCGAGTACGACACCGAGAACATCTACACGAACATCAAGGGCGGGATAGGTGTTTTCGGAGCGATGATCCACCGGAACAACAAAACCGGGATAAGAGGTTATCTGAATGATTTTGTGCCGAGTGACAGAAAATAGGGATATGTTCGTTAGTTGAAAAAGAATATTAATATCATGAAAAGAATATTTGTTTTGGCATGGTTGTCTCTATTCCCTTTGCCAATGACGTTCGCTCAGACAAATGAAGTGAAGGACACCTTGCGCGGGTCTGTTGTGATCGGGGAGAAAAGTGGGGCGAGGGAAGCCGGTACACGGATCATCAAGGTGAAGGATTTTAAGAATATGGTGTCCGCGACAGGGAATGCTGACGTGATCAAGTATATTCAAACACTTCCTGGTGTGTCAACTGGTGGAGAAGGCTCCTCCGCATTCTATGTCAGAGGTGGGAATCTGGGAAGTAACCTTGTCACTTTGGATGGAGTCCCTCTCTATGGATCAAGCCATCTGTTGGGGTTTACATCGGTATATTCACTGGATGTCATCTCTGATGTGATGTTTCAAGTTGGTGGCTTCACCTCGGAAGAGGGCAACCTTACCGCATCTCACATAAAGCTCACAAGTGAGGATGGCGGGTTCAACCGCTCTCATGGCAAGGCTAATGTGAGCAATTTTATTCTTGGGACAAGTTTCTCGACACCCCTGCTGAAGGACAAGATCTCTTTTATCGGATCTGTAAGGCTTTCGCCTATTGGATTGGAACTTAGGGCAATAAAAGGCTTGTCATCGGCATTGGACAGTATTGGCAGCCCTAAAGCTCTTGTCTATGACGCTTTCGGCAAGGTGAGTTGGAAAATCAGTGACAGGCATAGACTGTCCTTGAGCGCCTTCAACAGCATGGATGCTTACAGTTATGACTATGGTGCGAACTCCGAGGAACACATCCAGTGGAGCAATTTGATCGGAAATCTTCGGTATGAGGGATCCTTGGACGATTCTTGGAGTGTCCGTGCCGGACTGTCGTACAACAAATTCAGCAACGCGCAAGGAATGGTGAAGATTCTTGGCGGCACAGACAACGATCTTGCTGTCCATAGTTCCATCGACGAGGCCACGCTGTCCGCATGCGCGAACTATGATGGAAAGATATTTCATTTTCAAGGAGGACTCAAAGGACGTTATGCCAGGTTCGATCCTGCCACATCCCAGAAAATCACAGGTGGAACCCTACTGATGGGCTCGTCGGATTCTCCAGCGTCTGGTCATGTCACGAACTGCCTGACAGGCACACTCCATTCGCAGATCGAGTTTGAGAAAGAAGGCTGCTATGATTTTCGCGCGTCCGGTCGATTGAATTACAGCCGGACTGACAGGACGGATGTCTTGGCTAAATCCGCTTCCTTTGATCCGGAGGCCAGTCTTCTTGCAAGGGTGAATGTCGCTTCTTGGTTGGGATTTGAGGCCACGGCGGATTGGACAACCCAATATTATCACACGTTGGAAGGAGTCCCACTTGGGTGGTCATTGGACTTGATTGTGCCTTCGGACAACCAGTTCGGGCCAGAGAAAGCAAGCCAATATTACGCTGGAATGTTCATGTCTTTTGAGAAGCATCGCCTGTCGCTCGGATGTTACACGAAGAAAATGAAGGATCTGGTCTATTTCACAGATGCCACATCTCTTTTCAGCTCTGCCGCCGCTGGATGGCGTGACAAGATTGACATCGGCGAGGGTTCTTCAAAGGGGGTTGAATTCCTTTATGAGAAGGCCGGCGAGAAGCTGAATTACAGAATCGCCTACACCTGGTCAAAGACGGATCGTACGTTTCAGAACGTGAATGACGGGGTGTCTTTCCCGGCCAAGTTCAACAGGCCTCATATCCTGAATGTTTCGGCTGAATATTCAATCTCTAAAGATAAACATCGTGAGCTTGCAGTGAATACATTGTTTACCTATCAGTCCGGCCATTGGGAGACTGTCGCCTCCGGCTATTATCAAGGATTTTTGATCAAGGAACCGGATAAGGTCTCGCTTAAATATTTTACAACCGTCAACAATTTCGAGATGCCTGCCTACATCAGAATGGACCTGGGATGCAGCCTGAGGTTCAATCTTGATAAGAGATGCCACCATACATTGAATTTGGGAATATACAATGTCCTGAACAGGCACAATCCGTTCAGTCTGACTTATGACACTGAGGACCGGACTTGGAAGAAGGTCAGCATATTCCCGATCATGCCGAGTCTGAGCTGGACGTTGGAATTCTGATGGTTAGGGCACTGATAGGACTTTCGGAAAAGTCGTCGTAAGAAAAAATATTTCTGTTTCTTATGACGATTTTTCTATTTCTTTTGAAAATTTACGTTTTGTTGCCCCATCTTTGCCGGAGAACATAATAAACTCAAACTATGTTGATAGACATTCTTGGGGCAAAGTGCGTCGGTATCGAGGCTGTCCCCGTCACCGTGGAGGTGGACATAGCGCATGGAATAGGAATTCATCTTGTAGGGCTTGCGGATGTGGCGGTCAAGGAAAGTCTTTTGAGGACAGTCACGGCTCTGCAGTCATTGGGATTCAGGATACCGGGAAAGAAGATTGTGATCAATCTGGCTCCGGCGGATGTTCGGAAGAACGGCAGTGGCTACGACCTTCCGATAGCTGTGGGAATCCTTGCGGCATCCGAGCAGAAACATTTTCCCGGATTGGACAAGTACCTTATCATGGGGGAGTTGGGGTTGGACGGCTCTGTGCGTGAAGTACAGGGAGCCCTGCCGTTCGCTGATCTTGCGGCGGGCATGGGAATATCCGGGTGCATCATTCCGCTTCGTTCGGCGTTGGAGGCCACCGAATGCAATGACCTGTCGATATTCGGAGTGGAGACATTGACTGATGTGATAAGGATCCTTGAGGAGCAAGAAGATTGCAGTGATCTTCTTGTTTGGAACACAAGACTTTACAGGAAACTGTCCAGAAACGCGCAGCGTGTCCGGAAACCCTCAGGCCAGGACGTGATGGACTTCTCGGAGATAATCGGTCAAGAGGGGGCGAAAAGGGGAGTGGAGATAGCTGCCGCCGGCGGGCATAATCTTATAATGGTAGGACCTCCTGGCAGCGGCAAGAGTTCTTTGGCGAAGGCTATGGCCGGAATCCTGCCTCCGATGACCACGGAGGAGGCCATAGTCACGAGCAAGATCTACTCTGTGGCCGGAATGAAAGGCTCGCAGATAGGCCTGATCCGCACACGCCCGTTCCGTGCTCCACACTATAGCGCATCCCTGCCCGCCATCATCGGCGGAGGAGCCGGAGCCGACATCCGTCCCGGAGAAGTGACCCTCGCCGAGAACGGGATTCTCTTTCTGGATGAATATGGCCAGATGCCAAAATCCGTGTTGGAAGCTCTGCGTGGTCCGATGGAGGATAGAAAAGTCACAATCTCAAGGCTAAGGTCGAAACTTGAATATCCCGCCTCTTTCATGTTGGTCGCCGCCTCGAATCCATGCCCGTGCGGCTACTATGGCGAAGGAGACCGCTGCCGTTGCACTCCGGGCCAAAGGCTGAACTACCTCTCGAAACTCTCCGGTCCGGTGATGGACAGAATCGATATTCAATTATGGCTTCATCCTGTTGACACAGTGAAACTTGTCGGCCGCAGGAAAGGTGAACCCAGCGAGGTCGTGGCGCAGAGAGTCCTGAAGGCAAGGATGCTCCAGAAGCAGCGTTTCGCCGATGACGGAATATTCACGAACGCAGAGATGAGCAACCGTCTGCTTGAGAAACACTGCCCTTTGAACGATGAGTGCCGCAAGGTGATGGAGCAGCTTATCGGTCGCCTTGGCCTGTCCGCCCGCGCATATTCAAGGATCCTGAAAGTCGCCAGAACCATCGCCGATCTTGAGATGTCCCGTGACATAAGGCCTGAATACCTCCGCGAAGCCGCCTCCTACCGCTTCCTCGACCGCCTCAACCTTGAGACTTTCGGATAAACTTAATCCTCCCAGGAAACCGTTCGAGACTCATCCGGATTGACCGCGATGTGCACACGCAATGTCTCCTCCGGCAGGATTTCCTCGATGTTCTCCGGCCACTCCATAATGCAGAGACACCCGCTGTCAATATAGTCGTAGAACCCGATGTCAAGAGCCTCCGCGATCTTGTTAATCCTGTAAAAATCAAAATGATACATCGGCTCCCCCGACCCGGTGCGATATTCATTCACAATCGCGAAAGTCGGAGAACTGACAGCGTCCTCCCGCACACCGAGCCGCCGGCAAATGGCCGTGGTGAAAGTAGTCTTCCCAGCCCCCATAGGAGCGTAGAACGCCAGAATACTATGCCCTTCCGTCTGCGAAAGGAACTCACCCGCAGCCCTGTCGATGTCCTGCAGGTCTCTTATGATGATTTCGTGTTTCATATTCATGGATTTATGGCCTCAACCAGATCTCAGGATTCTGAGGACTGCGCCCGGACCAGATCTGGAAATGCAGCTGCGTCTCCCCACCGATCGTGTCAACCGTCCCGACAACCTGCCCGGTCTTGACCTTGTCCCCGGCCTTGACGCTCACCGTCCCCAGCTTGCAGTAGAACGAGAAGTAATTGCCGTGCTGCACGAGGACACACTTGTTGTACCCAGGCATGACCACAATCTGCTTCACATCCCCGTCAAAGACTGCCTTGATTTCTGTTCCGGCGGCAAGTGCGATTGTCACACCGTTGTTGAACGGAAGCTTGAGGTTTGTATAGACCGGATGGAAACGCTGGCCGAAATGATCCACGACAGGCCCGTCCGCAGGCCATGGAAGCTTGCCTTTGTTAGCCTCGAATTTCTTGGCAAGAGTGTAGTCGATTGGCTTGCGCTTGGCTGTTGACTTGCCTTTTCCGGCCTTACCTGAGCCTTTCTCATCTGTGGCGTCACGGATGATCCTCTCGATTTCCCTGTTCAGGGCATCCACCTCACGCTGCTTTCTGGACAAGTCCTGCTGGTACTTCCTCTTGTTCTTTTTCAGCTGGCTGACAAGATTCCGCGAATCATTCTCCTCGGCCTTCAGCTTGTTCATCTCCGTCACCCTCAACGCCTTGATGGATTCGGCTTCCCGCTTCATGGCCGCCAATGCCTCGCTTTCCTTTTTCAGCTCGGTCTGGACATCAATGATTTTCGAAGCCTGTGAGTTCATCTGCTTTGAAAGATCCCTGAGGTAGCCGTAGCGTCTGAATGCCTGCCCGATATTGTCGCTGGCGAGGATGTACATGTACCAGATCTTCGCGCTGCGGTTCACGTAGGCGCTTCTCACGAGCCGCGCATAATGGTCGGACAAAGTGTCCAGCCGCGCCTGCATGAGGGCAATCTCCCTTTCCTTTGCCGAGATAGAGCCGGAATATTCAGCAATCTCCCTGTCGCTTTCGGCGATGAGTTTCTTTCTGGATTCCACCTTGCCGCTGATCATGTTGAGACGGCTCAATGCGCTGGCGCTTTGGGCGGCGTTGCTTCTGAGCTGGCCGTCAAGAATCGCTATCTCTTTCTGCAAGCGGGCCTTGCGAGCCTCCTGCGACCGCGTGTCCTGGGAATATGCCGGGAGTTGCCAAGCCAGAGCCGCAACAAGGGTCATGAATATTCCTGCAATCCTTCTCATTCTTTTCCTTCCGCCTTTCTGTTCTCCGCTTGAGTTCTGTACACTTTTGCGAGATCTGTCTCTCCAAGCGCCTCAAGCACAATCGCATAGTGCTCCAGACATGTCGCGCTCTCCTTGGCCCCGTAAAGCATCGCATGCTTGAATTGAGCCTTGGCTTCCTTGTCTTTTCCGAGCAGATGCAGGATCCAGCCGTAGGTGTCAAGGTAGGTAGGGTTGTCCGGTTCCTTGTCCACAGTCTTCTTGCTCATCGCGCAGGCTTTTTTGAGTTTGCTGCCCTTGAGGGCAAGATAATAGGCGTAGTTGTTGAGTGCCGGCGCATAGTCCGGATTCAGTTTCAGAACCTTGGCATAGACCTTGAACGCTTCCTTCTCGTTCCCGAGCTCGTGGTACATGTCGCCGATGGAAGAGAGCGCGGGGATAGTGATTGAAGTGTCCCCCTGTGCTATCTCGATGATTTTGCGATTGTTGTCTATTATTCCCTGCCAATCCTTCCTGTTGTAGCAGGCCACATTCTTCATGTCCAGAAACGCAGTCTCCTTTGGAAACTTGACCAAAGCGCTGTCACAGGCTTTCTCCATTGTGTCCCAGTCTTTCATGTAACCCAGAATCTGCACGTAGGCCGCTGTGGTTCCGAGATTGTCCGGGTGCAAGGTCATGTTCTTGTGGATCAGCTCTTTCGCCTTGTCTTGCCTTTCGGTGGAGTACCAGTAGAGTCCCGAGGCCATGAGAGCCGCGCTGTCGGTCGGGTGGCACAGCACCAGATTGTCGTACAAGGTGTCGATCTGCGGTCTGACGCTCTGGATGAACCTTGGGTCGGAGCGTGTCACCAGCATGCCAAGGTACTGTGTCTTGGCATGTACATCTGTCTGGTCGTCAGACACGAACATATTCAAAGTCCGGAAGAACTCCGGAAAGTTCCGTCGGGTCCTATAGACTTCTGACTCTCCCAGAAGCGCCGGCATGTAGCCGTTCTGAAGATCGAGTGCCTCCTTGTAGTACGCCAGGGCCACGGTGTCCTTGTACTCGGCCATGGAATGGTCGCCGAGCTTGGTCAGCACATAAGGAGAGGAAAATTCTTTGTTGTAGTCCTCAAGGGTCTTGAGCGCCTCCAACGGCTTGTTCTGCCTCAACAGTATGTCGTATTTTGTGGCGGTCACATTCTCGCTCTTGCCGAAGACAGACTCAATCTGATCCAATGCGCCAAGGGCTTTGTCGTACTGGTTCTGCTTGAGGTAGAGATTGACCAGAGTGAAGTAGAGGTCGTCCTTTTTCGGGAAATCCTTCAGCAGTGCTTCGTAGGTCGCGATCGTCAGGTCATCCTCTCCTGTCAATGAATATGTCTGTGCGAGCCTTTCCTTGTACCAGAAGTTGGACGGATCCAGCTCCGCGGCCTTCTTGAAAGCCGTCTTCGCGCCGTCCAGGTCGTTGGCGTAGAGCCGGCACATGCCAAGGTAGTACTGTGCGGCGTCGTTCCGTGGATCAGCCGTCAGTATCCTCTCCAGCGTCACCTGCGCCTCCTTGTACTGCCCTTCGTCCAGCGCCGAGACCGCATCAATCAGCTCGCCGTCAATCCTTTTCCCTATCTTGTTGTTGTTCTGTGAATATCCCAGGCCGCACGCCATCAGCATCCCGGCCAGAACCACCATAATCAGCCTTTTTTCGTTCATATTATCTTGTAGGGCTTTTCTTAGTAACCTTCAAAAGATAACCTGCATCATCTGAGGCAACTTATTTTTTTTTCATGTTACTTAGTAATCATTAAAAAATAACTTGAACAATTTGTATATCTTTATGGTCTATATT
>OLSK01000993.1_pt1 | contig 22755 bp, 18 predicted proteins | sample 1672781 | NCBI WGS metagenome assembly OLSK01 (sample SAMEA3136723, study PRJEB25190) | human gut metagenome | biome: human gut; feature: human-associated habitat; material: faeces | place: Austria | collected 2013 | reverse complement strand
CTAAAAATCAGTTTTGCCACAGACTCTAACTCCGAATAAACGGTGGGAGCAGAAGTAACTTCTTCTATCCCAACCTCTTTTTAAACACTTTTGTCCGACCTCTTTTTGTTACTTCTAAGCTCACACGTTGTTTAAGGTTGTTTCCCGATATACGCTAGAATACCGCCGTCTACATAAAGGATATGCCCATTGACGAAATCAGAAGCGCTAGATGCTAAGAATACAGATGGACCAGCTAAATCGACTGGTTCACCCCAACGTGCTGCTGGTGTACGTCCAACGATGAATTGATCAAATGGATGACGTTCTCCATTTTCTTGCTTTTCTCTCAAAGGTGCTGTTTGTGGTGTGGCGATGTAGCCAGGGCCGATGCCATTACATTGGATGTTGTATTGACCATATTCAGAAGCAATATTCTTTGTCAACATCTTCAAGCCGCCTTTAGCAGCTGCATAAGCACTAACTGTTTCACGACCTAATTCACTCATCATTGAACAAATATTGATGATTTTACCACCACCCTTTTCGATCATATCTGGAATAACTGCTTTTGATACGATAAAAGGTGCATTTAGATCCACATCGATCACTTGACGGAAATCTGCCGCATCCATCTCGATCATCGGAGTGCGCTTGATGATCCCAGCGTTATTGACCAAAATATCAACAGAGCCAACTTCTTCTTTGATTTGTTTGACCATTGCTTGAACTGCAGGCTCGTCTGTTACGTCACAAACATACCCTTTTGCTTCGATTCCGGCTTCTTTGTAGTGCGCTACCCCTTCATCGACTGATTCTTGTGACAAATTATTGAACACGATCGTTGCCCCCGCTGCTGCCAGTGAACGAGCGATTTCAAACCCAATTCCGTAAACAGCACCAGTTACTAGTGCTACTTTTCCATCTAAACGAAACATATCCATTGTAAATTCCATTTTTTATCCTCCTTCTTATTTCAACTGATCCATTGGTACCATATCCATATCGGTATACGTGATATTTTCTCCACACATTGCCCAAATAAATGAATAATTGCTCGTTCCGACACCAGAGTGAATCGACCAACTTGGAGAAATAACTGCTTGCTCGTTGTCCACTACTAAGTGTTTTGTTTCATCAGGTTTACCCATCATATGGAAAACACGTGTATCTTCTTTGGCAAAATCAAAATAAACATAAGCTTCCATGCGGCGTTCATGTGTATGACATGGCATCGTATTCCAAGAACTACCTGGCTCTAAAATAGTGTAACCCATCTGTAACTGGCAGCTTTCGCAAACATTTGGATGGATATATTGATAGATTTTGCGTTCATTCAATGACAACCCTTCGCCTGTTTCCATTGGTTTCACTTGATCGATGCTGATTTTGACATTTGGATATTTATGGTGTGCTGGTACTGAACTAATGTAAAATTTTGCTGGATTTTCTGGATCTTTTGAAGAAAATACGACATGCTTTGTTTCTTTGCCGATGTAATAGCCATCTTGCTTTTTCATGTCTTCTTTCTTTCCTTCGATTTCGATGAATCCAGGTCCACCAATATTGATTACCCCTAATTCACGACGTTCCAAGAAATATTCAACACCTAATTCTTTATCAAGCGTGATTTCTAATTCTTTTTCTGTTGGTGTTACTCCGCCAAAAATCATGCGGTCATTGTGGGTATAAGTCAAACTGATTTTTCCAGGTTCAAATACTTTCTCCACTAAAAATTCTTTTCTTAATTGTTCTGTTGAATAATGACGAATATCTTCCGGGCTATGTGTATAACGTGTTTCCATTTCTTGCATGTCTATCTTCTCCTTTTTATCTTACGATTTTTCCTGAGCCGTACGCTAAAAAGCGAGCGACTTCTGATTGATCAAATTGGTTACAATCCCCATGGACGGTGTGTTTCAAAGCAGATGCAGCAGTAGCAAAATCAATGATCTCTTGTGGCGTATTTTTTTCTAAAATGCCATGTAAGACCCCACCGGCAAAAGCATCCCCACCTCCCACGCGGTCCACGATAGGTGTAATTTCATGTACTTGTGATTCGAAATATCCATGATCCATCCATAAAGTGCCTTGTAACTCATTGTCACTAGCGGAATGAACTTTTCGTTTCGTCGAATAAAAAACATTGATGTTTGGATATTTTTCTTGCATTTTCTGGTAATAATAAATCAACGGTTGTTCCACTTCTTCTGGAGAATCTTTGATACCCAATAGATAACGAGCATCTAGTTCGCCAGCGGAACAAATATCGACATACGGCAACAATTGTTGGATTGTTTCACTTGCTTCTTTTGGTGTCCAAAGCTTTCCTCGATAATTGATATCAAAACTGACTAAGCAGCCCATTTTCTTCGCTTCTTGCATGAGTTTCTTTGTGAGGACTCGCCAAGCTTGTGACAACGCCGGTGTAATTCCCGAAATATGGAAGATCTCTGCTCCTTGGAACAGCTGTTTGCCGTTCCATTCATCTTCTTCCATCAGTGCAAAGCTCGAACCCGCTCGGTCATAAATAACGGAAGCCGCTCGTTCCCCAACCCCAGTTTCCATATAATAAGAACCTAACCGCGGACCACCGAATAAAAGATGTGTTGTATCCACACCATAACTTTGCAGATGTTTTTTAACGGCCTTCCCTATTGCATGGTCAGGAACCTTGGAAGCAAAACCAACCTCATGTCCATAATTAGCTAATGAGATGGCCACATTTGCTTCACCACCGCCGTAATGCGCGTGGAAAGTTTCACTGGTTTCAAGTCTTTTCCCCTGATCGGTTGATAAACGCAACATGATTTCACCTAATATGATTGCTTTCCCCATCGCACCTACCCCTTTATTTCTTGTAATTTCGCGACGTATTGCTGAGCCACTTCGGTTACTTTATCAAAATCGCCTGTTGCGGCAGGAGCCAATAAATTGCCTCCTACACCTACAGTGATCACGCCGGCATCGAACCAATCCTTCATATTATCTAAACTGACTCCACCAGTCGGCATGATATTGAGTTGTGGCATTGGCGCTTTAAATGCAGTAACGATACTAGGACCATAGGCGCTACCCGGAAATAATTTGACGATATCCACACCACTCTTAAGTGCTGTTTTCATTTCATCGATCGTCATGCATCCTGGCAAGTAAGGTATCTGATACAAATTACATAACTCAGCCGTTTCTTTGTCAAAACAAGGACTGACAATATATTCAGCTCCTGCCAAAATAGCTAATCGTGCTGTTACAGCATCTAAGACTGTTCCCGCACCGATCACCACATCTTTTTGATCTTTGTAGATCGACAATAATTCTTTGATCACTTGATCTGCTTGTGGGACAGTAAATGTCAGTTCAAGCCCTTTTAGCCCGCCTTTGACTATTGATTGGCAAGCACTGAGCGCTTCTTCTTTCGTCTCTCCACGGACAACAGCGATTACTCCAGCTTTTTTTAAACGTGTCAAAATGTCTAGTTTTTTCATTTTTTCCACCAGTTTCCTATAAAGAAATTTAGTTTTATAATTTGGAAATCTATATCCATATTATACGACAGTGGCGAAAAAATGCAAACGCTTTTTCATTTTTTTTTGAGTGTTTTTTCAATTTCTTCTTTCGTTTGTTTGATTGATTGGATGATTTTATCTTTTACTTCAGGTGTCAAACGATATTTAGGCATGCTAATGCTAAAAGCCCCGATGATTTCCTCTCCTTTGACAATCGAAGCCCCGATACAAAAAATATCTTTTTCGACTTCTTCGTCATCAAAAGCAACCTGGGTCATTTTTACTTCATCAAGTTCTTTTCTCAGTTTCAAACTATTCGTTATTGTATATTCTGTATATGGGATCAATTGGTGTGACTCCACATACTTTTCATACTGCGGTTCAGCGAACTCAGCTAATACGGCTTTCCCCATAGCCGAGCTATATAAAGGCCTTGTGATTCCTATTTTAGAAGACATTCTGATTGTCTGATTTTTGGGATCCAGTTTATTGACGTATAATATTTCCTCGTTGTCCAACACACCTAAGTGAATCGTTTCGTCAATCGTTTCCTGTAATTTTTCTAAATATGGTCGTGTGATTTCGACTAAATCGATCTGATCGATATTTTTATTGGCATAACGCACAAGTTTCCCGCCTAAGCGATAATTTTTCTCTGTACTCTTATTGACATACCCAATCAGCAGTAATGTATCTAAAATTTTCAATACTGTCGATGGTGTCATATCTGTGCCTTTCGCAATTTCTTGTAAAGAAGTGTCTGGTTGCTCAGCCAGAAAATCTAAAATAATCGATGCTTTGATCAGCACCGTACCGTAAGGTTTCTTTTTTTCCATATCGCTTCCTCCTATTTCTATATAGGAAATTATAATCAAATTAGACGAAAATTGAAAGGGATTTCTATTAAAAAAAGAATTCAGCCTAAAAATAAATGATAAATTGCTTCAATAAAATTGAAAAAGAGTGTGACAAATTTCTCGACACACTCTTTTTTGAATAAATGGCATTCTAAACGCAAATTTTCCGAAAAATACATCAAGATTCTTATACTTGATTACTTCTAACTAATTACTTTGGACTCTCTGATTCCAAAAAAATGGATATACATTCCTACTTGTTACCTCTCTCTACTTTTTTTATTTTCATTTGTAGGTTGAAGACTTCTCACTTGAGCAGCTTTTGTGATAGCTGATTTTTGATAATTTTCTAATTTTGTTTTGAAACTTCCCTTTAATTCTTCATGTAGTTCAATATCAGCTTGTAGAACCTGTTTTTTAAGCAACAGTTTGCTTGCATTCTTCTACTACTTTCAGCATATGAGAAAAATTGTTTATCTTATCCGTCATTTCTCCCAATTTTTGCTTGGTTAGTTCCCGAATTTCATTAAGATCAGTTTCAAGAATAATGGACCGACTGTCCACTGCATCATAGTTAGAACCTTCCTTATGATCATCCATATGTTGTTGTGACTTCTCTATTCCTGAAAGGGCGATACTCTTCTCATTCTTTTCAAATTCAGATCTTTTTGTACTCATATCTTTTTCAAAATCGGAACCACTGGCTATCTGACTGTCAGCTGAACGAATTTCGCTAGTCGTCGATCCTTGATTTTCGAAAACTCTTACACTTTCATATGATCCCTCAGAAATAATCGATAACCTTGTAGATAAGTCACTCTCTTTATTTACACCTAATTTATTGTGGTCATAATCCTCTACTATTTGTTTAAAATCAGTGAGAGCAGGATTGGATGTCTCTATGTTGGGTAAATAGAATGGATAATCTATAAGATCTCTTTTACGTTCGCCAGCACTCTTAAGATTATGTATGACTCTCTTCACGATCGCTGTCTGTCTATTTTTTTCAGAGATACTCATTTTTTTAGTCTCCATTTGTTTATACTCTGCAGTAAGCGAAACTAAAAAAGAATAATATTTTGCATGATTATTTTGGGCGATCCAACACTCTTTCTTATACATTTTAATCTCATTGATACCGTCCTCTCGTGTTTTCTCTACAGGATTTTCAGACTGTTTTTCTCGCAGTTTTGAATTGGATAGTGGGACAAGCCCCTCAATTTTAAGGCCGTCCATCTTAGAGTTAAGCGCTATCATTTTATCTAGTATTTGCGGGCTTTCTTTTCTTACATTCACAATCGTTTGCGAGAGTTCTCTATCAGATAATTCGACTATGGACAGATCCAATACTGCTTGATAGTTAGAACTCAGTTCTTTTTTCAATCGATTCATACCTTTTATCTCAACTGCCATGATCTCAAGATTGTGTTTCTTTTCTTTTAGAAAATCGATATAACTAAAAAACTTTTTTAATTCAATTAGTTCCTTATTTATTTCCGCCAGTCTCTTTTTTCCATATTCTCTTGTCAGTGGATCATTTGTATTTGCGGTTACTTGGAATGCTTCTATTTCAGACTGTTTTTCTTTTTCCAATATAGAGTAAAAAGTCTCATGTCTCATTAGTGCATCTTTACTCTGCATTTTTTTTAGCATCTCTTCTAACTGACTGATTTCAATAGTCAATTTTTGGTGTTTCTCATATTCGCCAGCCCCTACTAATTGGTTCGTTCGTGCTAAGGTATCCAATTCTACCTGTAGTTTTTCTTTTTCTTTCTTTAGATCCTTTATTTCAGATACCATTTCTTTCATTCTTTTTTTATTTTTTCCTCTGCCAAATCATACATGCCCATTCCTCCTTATAATTTACTAACGATATTTATCTTACTATGGAATCTTTGTATTGCTTGAACGATATTTACCGATAACAAAAAATACAGTTTCCACAGATGATTTTGAGGTTTTCCTCATGATTTTCTCGTAACAAAAACTCAGTAATTCTTCTATAGAAAGAAGAATGAATGTGGGACAAATCTAAAAATCAGGTTTGCTACAGACTCTCGAATAAACGGTGTCCAAAAGTCAGTTTTTTCGGAAATCTCAAAAAAAAAACGAGCAATACAAAAAACGTATTGTTCGTTTTTCTCTACAATTTCTCAAACCTAAACGACTTTTGTCTCGATCTCATTCTAAATATGAATAAAGGAAGATAGTAGAAGCGTAACTCTTCCGAAAAACAAACCAAAATTTACAAAAATCAGAAAAGCAATTTCTGTGAATTTCTTCTTATTCTCGGAGTAAGACACCTCCCGACCTTTCTAAAGTTTTGTTCTATTACATTATATGTATGGCTACGACTCTTGCATTTTAGATCAGCTAGAGATCCGCTAGTTATGCCAATTCTGTTACTACTTCTTTCTTGGTTCGAGACTTCGCTTGTGGTTTGTGGCTGCTTTTATCTTTGCTTACTTCTTTTGATCGATCTGTTACCTGCTCAAATGATTGCTGTAGGTTCTCCTTCGATTTATCTGTTGGATTCTGGAGTTGTGCCAATTCACTTTGCTTGCTTTCGATTTTTTCTTTGCAAGAACTAATTGTATTATCCAGCCGTTTGATCGTCCCTTTTCTAAAGAAATTACGTATCCTTCCTATAAGGGTTTTTCCACGATCTGTGAATACTTCTCGCTGTGTTATAGCTTTCCCAAGTTCTTCCTTAATGATGGAGATACCGTTATTCAATACGAATATTTCTTTGTAATTTTTGGATATGCCTGTTTCATCCTTAACGACCTGACCGTTAACAGTTGAATACCTTGGATAACTCTGTTTCGAAGGCGCCTCTTGTTTCTTCACTTCTGTCGGTGTTCCCTTGTTCTCTGGTACTTTTACGGCTACGGCTTCTTTTACCCCGTCTGTAGAGGTTTCTCTAGCATCAAATTCATTAGATACTAAACTGACCCGTCCACTCACACTTGGATTTGACGCTTGTGTAAAACTTCCTTGATCTTTTGTAGCTCCTTGCCCACTAGGAATCGGCACTTCCTGATAAAATGTCTGGTCTTTTTTTTGATCATTTTTATCTGGCATTTCTACTTTGCTTGTTTGTTGTCTTGCTTCAACAGCTTTTTGAAGTCTCGACACAAATTTTATTACTTTAACGGAAGCAGACTTTGCCATTTTGTTTCCCTTCAACTTCTTTTCATAATCTTCTAGTGCATCTGCTACTACATAGTTTTGCTGGTAAAAGTTATTGACCATTACAACACAATTTTTCTTATATTTTTCTGCATTATTGAGTATGTTTTGGGCTGTTTTATTTTTCTCAAAAGATTTCTCTGGAATAGTTGTTTCAATAAAATTATTATCAATAAGTTGATCTACATCTTTAAGTAATTTCTTCTGACCCTCAGTTACGATATTATCTAATCGGTTGTATAATTTCTCCAATACATTTCCTTGACACTTAGATATTTCTGTAAGTAGTTTATCCGTTTTTTGGTTCTCATTACCATAATAGTCTCTTTTCTGCCTTCCACTTGCTAGTAGCTGGCTGATCCCTTTTGAAATTTCATCTTTTGGTGTCTGTTCACTTAAATATAGATATTGGTTGTCGATTCCTTTTATTTTTTTATTCACAATATTCAGTTTTTTTATCCAATTTGTTTCCTCACTAGGATTAATATACCTACCACCTAGTTTCTTCTCTAAAATAGTTCGTTCTACTTTTAAATTAGAGACTTCTATTTCATGAAGTGCCTTATGCGATATACTTTGATCAGGATTTCTAAGTGCCTTTATCTCCTGTCTCAAGTATAGGATTCGATCCATTTTACTATCACCGTATCTTGACAACTGTTGCTCTGAACTTTGTAGCCTTTTTAACTCATCCTCTCTTTTGCTAAGTTCTGCTTTTCGTTTGTCTTCATTTATTTTTTCATAGTTCGGTTCTGTAGCCATATTATTTCTCCTTTTCATTTTCTATCGTAACTATTAGTTTAGCATGCTGTTCTCAGTGTTCTAAAACTATTATTTCTTATAAAAAACTTTATTGAAAATAGCAAAACGTTCATTGTAAGGACAGTGCTAAACATAAAAAAGCCTCTCAATCGAGAAACGGTTTTCCATAATAGAAATCAGGTAAGAAACTTGATATCTATTCGGATTCGTCCTTTGATTTGAGAGACTTTCTTATTTGACTAGGTTGCTTATTGATTACCCGTTATACGCATCAACAATGATTTGTTTCAATTCGCTGATCAACGGTTCTTTTGGATTTGCTGTCGTACATTGATCTTCGTATGCAAGTTCTGCCATACGATCAACTGTTGAATCTAATATTTCTTGTGTCACACCTTGTGCTTTCAAATTCATATCGATTCCTACAGCTTGTCCTAATTCATAAACAGCTGTTGCTAATGCTTCCACTAGTTCTTCCGTTGTATTTCCTTTTAGACCCAAGAATTTTGCAATATCTGCATAATCTGTATCTGCACGGAAATAATCATATTTAGGGAACATTGCATGTTTTTGTGGATCTTTTGCATTGTAGCGGATGATATGTGGTAACAAGATCGCATTCGTACGACCATGTGGGATACCATATTCTCCACCGATTTTATGTGCGACTGAGTGACAAATACCTAGGAACGCATTCGCAAACGCCATACCAGCCATTGTAGAAGCGTTATGCATTTTTTCACGTGATTCCATATCTGGTGTTTTCACTGATTTTTCTAAATAGTCAAAGACTATTTTGATTGCTTGTAAACTTAATCCTCTTGTATAATCTGAGGCCATTACTGAAACATAAGATTCGATTGCATGTGTCAACACATCCATACCTGTATCTGCAGTAACTGATGCTGGAACTGACATTACAAACTGCGGGTCAACGATTGCCACATCTGGTGTCAATGCATAATCAGCTAATGGATATTTCACATGTGTTTCACTGTCTGTGATAACGGCAAATGGTGTCACTTCTGAACCCGTTCCTGAAGTTGTCGGGATACATACAAATTGAGTTTTTTCTGGTTTATCGATTTTATACGTACGTTTACGGATATCTAAGAATTTTTGTTTTGCGCCAAAGAAAGAAGTATCTGGGTGTTCATAGAACATCCACATGCCTTTAGCCGCATCCATTGCAGATCCGCCACCTAAAGCGATCACTGTATCTGGTTTGAAATCAGCCATTAGTTTTGTTCCCGCATAGACGGTATTTGTTGAAGGGTTTGGTTCAACATCTGAGAAGACTTCGATTTTCACATCATTCTTACGACGTGCCAATACTTCTCGAACCGTATCGCAATAACCAAACTGAACCATACCTGGATCACAAACGATCATCACGCGTTCCACATTTTCCATTTTTTCTAAATAAAGCAAAGAGTTCTTTTCAAAGAAGATTTTTGGTGGTAATTTGAACCATTGCATATTATTTCTCCGTTTCGCTACAGTTTTGACATTGATTAAGTTCACCGCTGAGACGTTTCTAGATACAGAGTTCTTCCCATATGAACCACAGCCTAATGTTAGAGATGGAATCATTTCATTGTAAATATTTCCGATTCCGCCTTCTGCTGATGGTGTATTCACTAAGATACGGCAAGCTTTCATACGTAACCCGAATTTCACATGTAGATCTTCATCTTCTGAGTGAATAACTGCTGTATGTCCTAATCCGCCCAAATTAAGCATTCCTTCACATAATTCAAAAGCGTGTTCCGTACTATTTGCTTTGACCATTGCTAAGACTGGTGAAAGTTTTTCGCGAGATAACGGATAATCTGCACCAACACCTGCTAGTTCCGCTACTAACATTTTTGTTCCTTCAGGCACTTTGATACCTGCTAATTTTGCGATTTCTACAGCAGAATGACCAACGATTGCTGGATTGACTGCATATTTTCCTTCATTCATCACTGCATCTTCTAATTGTGAAAGTTCTGTAGGTTTCACGAAATACACTTGATGTGCTTGGAATTCTGCTTTTACAGCTGCATAAATTTCTTTGTCAACGATCACTGCTTGTTCAGAAGCACAGATCATACCGTTGTCAAATGTTTTTGAAACGATCAAATCATTTACTGCACGTTTGATTTTTGCTGTTTTTTCAATGTAGGCAGGTACATTACCAGGTCCCACGCCTAATGCTGGTTTTCCTGTTGAGTAAGCTGATTTGACCATGCCTGCTCCACCAGTTGCTAATACAATTGCAATACCCGGATGATTCATTAGCGCAGATGTCGCATCAATTGATGGATGTTCGATCCATTGGATGCAATTTTCTGGCGCGCCAGCTGCAATCGCTGCATCACGTACTACACGTGCTGCTTCAGCAGAAGACTTTTGAGCACTTGGATGGAATGCGAATACGATCGGATTTCTTGTTTTCAAAGCGATCATCGATTTGAAGATTGTCGTTGAAGTAGGATTCGTTGTCGGTGTTACCCCACAAACGACACCAACTGGTTCAGCAATCTCAATCAATCCTTTTTGGGTATCTTCGTTGATGACACCCACTGTTTTGTCATGTTTGATATTGTTCCAAATGTATTCAGAAGCATACATATTTTTTATTGCTTTATCTTCATAGATTCCACGGCCTGTTTCTTCAACTGCCATTTTGGCAAGGGGCATATGTTGGTCTAAGGCTGCCATTGCCATTTCATGTACGATATGGTCCACTTTTTCTTGATCAAAATTTTCCATTTCTTTTAACGCGACATTTGCTTTGGTTGCTAACTCATCGATCATTGCTTGGACATCGATCGTTTTTGATTGTTCTTTTTCCATTACTTTAGCCATTATAGTCCTCCTACTAGGTCCTGGTTATTTGTTAATTATTTCACATACACATCATACAATAAAACTTTTCTTATGTAAACACTTTTTTGTGATTTTTTTCACAGTTTTAAAAATACGTATAAATTCCTATTAATTCAATAAAAAAGAGAGGTGTATTAGATGTTTTCAACTTCCTATGTATACATTCCCACAAAATACTCTTATTCAACTATTAACAAACTTGTTTTTTTCTAACAAAAAAGCGTAGGACACAAGTAAAAGATCTCTTGCGTCCTACACTCTCGAATAAGCTGTATTTAAGAAGCCTCGCCTCAGCGATAAGACAAATCTAAACATCAGATTTGCTACAGAATCTCGAATAAACGAAAGTCCAAAAGTCAGGTTTTTCGGAAATTTCAAGAAAAACGGACAATACAAAAAAAAGCATATTGTTCGTTTTTCTCTCCAATTTCTCAAACCTAAACGACTTTTGTCTTGACCTCTTTTTACTCAAGGCGAAGTGCTTCTTTCACAATTTTTTGTGAAACTGCTTATTTAACTTCTTTGTGGTCCTCTGGTTCTTCTACAGTGGTAGTGATTTCTTCTTTCACTTCTACTGTTTCAGCTGTTTCGGCATCTTTAGGTTCAACTGGTTCTTCTACTGGTGTAACGACAGTATCGTTTGCCACGACAGTCCCAGGTTTCACCGTCTTGATTGCTGCTCGATCGTACTCTAAGAAAATCCCTTCACAGTCTAAAACAACTGTGCGTTTTTCATTATCGACTTCTGAAACAACACCATGCAATCCGCCAATAGTCACTACTTCATCGCCTTGTTTCATACTATCTAGCAAACTTTGACGTTCTTGTTGTTGTTTCTTTTGTGAGCGTGACATAAAAAACCACATTCCTAAAATAACCACGAACATCACTAACATTGGTAATGAGCCCATTTTTTTCACCTCGCTAACATGTATCTACAAACTTAACTTTAGCAGAAAAACCTGCTAGACACTAGTTTTTTACATAAATTTAGATAAAAATATTAGAAACTTTTGGCATTTTCTTTATTAAAGCCATATTCTTCGAAAAAGGCTGCACGAAATTCCAATAAGTTATCATCCATAATCGCTTGACGAACTTGTTTCATCAAATTCAACAAGAAGTATAGATTGTGGTAGGAAGTCAAACGGATACCAAATGTTTCATCACATTTGATCAGATGACGTATATACGCACGTGTATAGTTCTTACATGTATAGCAATCACATTTTTCATCGATTGGACGAAAATCACGTGCATATTGCGCGTTTTTAACAACTAATCGACCTTGTGACGTCATACATGTTCCATTTCTAGCAATACGTGTAGGTAACACGCAATCGAACATATCCACACCGCGGATCACTCCATCGATCAATGAGTCAGCTGCACCAACCCCCATTAGATAGCGCGGTTTACTTTCTGGAATCAATGGTGTCGTAAATTCTAACACTCGATTCATTTCTGCTTTAGGTTCACCAACAGATAATCCGCCGATTGAATAACCAGGGAAATCCATACCGACTAAGTCTTTTGCACTTTGGCGACGTAGGTCTTCAAAGCCCGCTCCTTGGATGATTCCAAATAATCCTTGTCGATCTGGATTGGCATGTGCCTTCAAACCTCTTTCTGCCCAACGAGATGTCCGTTCCACTGATTTTTTGACATAGTCATAACTTTCATCAAACGGAGGACATTCATCAAAACTCATCATGATGTCTGAACCAAGTTTATTTTGGATATTGATTGCTTTTTCTGGAGATAGGAACATTTTTGAACCATTCAAATGGTTTTTGAAATGTACGCCTTCTTCCTCGATGTTTCGCATATCACTTAATGAGAAGACTTGGAAGCCTCCTGAATCAGTTAAAATCGGCTGATCCCAATTCATAAATTTATGCAAGCCACCAGCTTCTTCTACTAGGTCTTCGCCAGGACGTAGCCACAAATGGTAGGTATTACTTAAAATGACCCCCGCACCCATTGCTTTTAACTCTTCCGGTGACATTGTTTTTACTGTTGCTAATGTACCTACAGGCATGAACATTGGTGTGGGAAATGTCCCATGAGGGGTAATCAATTCACCAAGACGGGCACCCGTGTGTTTTTCTTTTTTGATTAAACGATAACGAATGGCAGGTTGTGACATTCAATTCCCTACTTTCTTTAAAAATAATCGCAATGACAACTCCCACCATCATAATCGTTTCACCTACTTTTTGCAAGACCTCTTCCTTTATTCTATTTTTATTTAATACCCCTTTTTTGAATTTTTTTAATAACTCCTAACTTTTTTAAAAGCCAAAATGGTTCTTCTTTGTTATACTGTTCACATCAATTAAAAGAGGAGTGAAAAATAGGTTATCTTCAAAAGAACTGAAACAACAGGCAAAAGACAGTTTAAGAGGTCGTTGGGGGCAAGCAGTCTTATTGAATCTGATTCCAACATTGATTGCCATTGCTATTATCCTTATCATTGCTGTCCCTACTGCTTTGCTATTTGTCAATTTCTATAGTGATCCTACAGCGGTCCAAGATATGGCGGCAAACAATACCAGTGGTGGGGCAAGTAGTGGTGGCGGGATCATCTCTTCTATCATCAGTGCATTGTTCATGAGTGGGATCTCTTGGACATACTTAGATCTCTTACGTGGAACTAAGACACAGATCGAACCGTTTAAAGATGCTTTTCGCGGATTTTCTGGTTTGTTCATCGGCGGGATCATTTTATTAGCACTTTTAACATCAATCTTTATTACCTTGTGGGCATTACTTTTGGTTATTCCTGGGATCATCAAAAGTTATTCTTATTCTCAAAGTTACTTTATCTATTATGATATCGTCACAGATACTGGAGAAAAACCTGGCGTCTTAGATACGATCACAGCAAGTCGTAAATTGATGGATGGCTATAAAGGAAAATTATTCTGGTTGGATCTTACCTTTATCGGCTGGCACATTTTAGCGATGTTAACATTTGGAATCGGTTATCTATGGTTGAATCCTTATATCTCTGCAACAAAAGCAGCATTTTATAATGAACTACCAAAAGAAGTTTAAACGTTCTAGATAAAGCAAAAAAGGTTACTGCCCCAAGCAGTAACCTTTTTTATTTATCATTCTTCCTCTTCTTCTGCTTCTGGTAATTGATGGAATTTGATCAACTCGACGACCGCAATTGGTACGATCGATAATAATCCCACTAAGAGCCAGTGATTCAAACTAATGTGGACTAAATTGAATAGTGTCTGCGTAAATGGTAATAATGCAACTGCCGTAGTGATGACGATCGATAGAACAGCCATTTCCAGTAACGATTTATTCGTTGCTAGGTTCACTTTGAAGATCGACTGGCTACTGCGCACATTGAAGACATGTAAGATTGACGAATACGCCAATACCAAGAAAGCAACTGTTTGCCCTACTTCTTGACTTGCTTCTACCCATGGACTGATCGTATTTACAAATGTTCCTAAATAGTAACCAAATAAAGTAACGACTGTAAAAACACTCGCATTGATGGCGATCTTCTGCATCAGACCACGAGCAAATATCCCCTCATTTTTAGGAATCGGTGCTTCATCCATGATCCCTTTCTCAGCAGGCTCTCTTCCTAAAGCGAATCCTGGCAATCCATCTGCTACGACATTGACAAATAGCAACTGAACAGCCGTGAATGGCGCTCCCCAACCTAATAACATCGCAATCAACACAATGAAAATCTCAGAAATATTACAACTCAATAGAAAATTGATTGCCTTACGGATATTTTGATAAACCGAGCGTCCTTGACTTACCGCATCAACGATCGTAGCAAAATTATCATCTGTCAAAATCATATCCGAAGCACTTTGCGCAACATCTGTTCCTGCAATGCCCATCGCACAGCCAACATCACTTGCCTTTAAAGCTGGAGCATCATTGACCCCATCTCCAGTCATTGCTACTACAGCACCTGTTCGTTGCCATGATTTTACGATGCGGATCTTATCTTCTGGAGTCACACGAGCATAAACCGAAAGCTCCTGTACCCGTTCATCTAGTTCTTCATCTGACAATGCTTGTAATTCAGAACCGGAAAGCGCCTCCGATGGATGAGATAAGATTCCTAATTCTTTTGCAATGGCGCTGGCAGTCACGACATGGTCCCCTGTGATCATCACCGTTTTGATGCCCGCTTTTTTCGCACGTTTGATGGCCCCTTTACTTTCTGGTCGTGGTGGGTCGATCATCCCGATCAAACCAATCAAGCGAAGATCATTTTCCAACGCTTCAGAAGTGATTTCTTGCGGCTCTTCGTCATATGTTCGATAGCCAACCGCAATCACACGTAACGCATTTTTACCAAAACGATCATTGACAGCAGTAGCTTGCTCCACATCACCTGAAGTAAAGCGTTCAGATAAAACATCAAATGCTCCCTTAGTAATTGAGATGTATTTCTCCCCCATTTGATGGACTGTCGTCATCATTTTACGATCAGAATCAAATGGAAGTTCATCAATTCGTGGGTATTTTTCTTCTAATTCCTCTTTTGTATGATAATTTTCTTCTACAGCACGTACAATTGCTGCTTCAGTCGGATTTCCTTTCACGATAAGATCATCGTTTTCTTTTTCTACTGTAACGTCGGTACAAAGCGCCGCCATTTTCAAGATTTCCATCGCGCTGTTTGTCATGGAGTCCTCGATATCCGTTACTTCATCTTCTTTGCTCCAAACCCGACGAACGCGCATTTTATTTTGGGTCAATGTACCAGTTTTATCGGAACAGATGACATTGGCTGTCCCTAAGGTCTCGACTGCTGGTAATTGACGGATAATCGCGTGTTTTTTAGCCATTTTCTGTACACCATATGCCAATGTCAGCGTAACGATAACGGTCAATGTTTCCGGTACAGCGGCTACGGCTAAAGAAACTGACGTCATAAACATTTCTAGCAATGGTTCACCTTGAAGTTCCCCGATAATAAAAACCAATACAGCGGCAGCTAGTGCAATCAAGCTGATCCGTTTTCCTAGTTGATTCAACCGTATTTGTAAAGGTGTTTTTTGGGCTGTATGGTCATTCAAAAGACCAGCGATCTTACCCATTTCTGTGTCCATTCCAATAGCTGTGACGATTGCTTTTCCTCGACCAGCCGCTACAGTACATCCTTTAAAGACCATATTCAACTGATCGCCAAGCGACTCATCTTCTTTAGTGATGTAATCTGCCTCTTTTTCAACCGCTTCACTTTCACCTGTCAGTGCCGATTCTTCTACTCGCAACTGCGACGTTTCAACTAAACGAGCATCAGCGGCAATAGCAGAACCCGATTCTAAAACTAAGACATCGCCTACTACCAGATTTTCTGCATCAACTTTTTCTACTTTGCCATCGCGGATAACAGTTGCCGTCTGCTTGTTCATATCTTGCAATGACTCTAACGCTTTTTCTGCATTTCCTTCTTGCACGACCGCTAACACTGAGTTAATGATAACGATAGCAATGATCAAAAGCCCTTCAAATAAGTCGCCATGTTCTGTCGCGAACGCTGTATAAAATGAAATGACTGCTGCTATAAGTAAAATGATCGTTGTAAAATCAGATAAACTCCGCAGAAATTTTTTTGTGATCGATTCTTTTGGTGCTTCATCAAATTGATTTTTTCCTTGCTGCTGACTTCGTTTTTCTGCTTCTCCCGTCGTCAGTCCTTGTTCAATATCTGTCTTTGTTTCCTGCTCTACTTCTTTCACCGTCTGCTTGTATTTGTCCATCCTATTCCTCCTTTAATATTGTACGCACAAAAAAGGTACTAATTTTACTATAACATCTTTTTTTTGATCCATTCAAGTATAGCGCTTAATGGTATCCAAATTAGATAGGTAGAAAAAAATACTTTTCTTTTGCAAACGCTATCAAACTATGCTATTATATGGGTGTAAGGAAGGAGGATAACATCAAATAAACAGAAGAATTTCTCGATAGATTAGAATAGGCAAACAAAGTTGTTAGAAGTACAGGTTTCACCACTGATTACATGTAAAGTATACCTTTATAAATAGTGAATGCGTATGGATGTTTGGATGATCGAGTCTCCAAAACAAGAAGTAACAAGATACGTAACAAATGAATAACATGAACGTCTGAAAATTGAATAGGAACAAGAGATGTTTCAACATTTCAACTGTTGAAGATGTAACGAAAACAAGATTTTTTGTTTATCAAGAAGAAATTCAACACCGTACTTTGCATGAATCATGGAAAGTTACACTTATTTCTGTTTATTCGATTCCTTCCGAATACGAGAGAGCTGAGCTTATCGAGAGCTTGGCTCTTTTTTTGTTCAAAAAATTTTTAAATTAACTAAAATATCGATATTTCTGCACCCTAATTTGTGCTATCTTTTCTTCAGGGGGAAGCAAGATGCATTTATTAGACTGTAAAATTTATATTCAATATGACAAAAAAACGGATTCATTGGGGAATCACTATCTGTTCAAACAATTCATCTTTACAGAAGATTGTGTGACGGAAAACGAATTAAAGCGAAAGATTCATTTTGATCAGCAACAGACACAACTTGATTTCTTCGACTGGGGACATGTCGCACCGCCTTTTCAAAGAGAGTTGTTACAAAAAAAAATCATTTTTGCTGATGCGGATGTTCATCAAATCTATTTCGAATCTACTGGGAGGAAAAAAATCGTTCGAAATGTTGTTCATCCGAAAAATCAATCGATTTTGACCGCTATCCAAGCAACTTATCCTAATGCACAAAAAGTGTTAAATATTATTCCTTTAAAAAGATATGTTGATCAGCCAGAAAACTGAGCAACATCAAAAAACAGTGATCCAAGCAGAGAAATTCTGCTGCGACCACTGTTTTTTGATTATTTCGAGTTTTTTTGCTTCACGCTCTTTATTAAAATCACTTCACGAACATTGCATCGCCAAAGCTAAAGAAACGATAGCGTTCATCAATTGCATGTTGATACGCCGCTAACGTCAGCTCTCTTCCAGCAAACGCACTAACTAACATGACCAATGTTGATTTTGGTAAATGAAAGTTAGTCGAGAACGCCTCAACGATTTTAAATTGGTAGCCTGGTGTAATAAAAATATCAGTCCAACCGCTATCCGCTTTGATTTCTCCATCAAATTTCGTACCGATCGTTTCTAGTGTTCGAATAGATGTTGTCCCCACGGCTACGATTTTCCCGCCATTTTGACGCACTTGATTTAGTCGTTCAGCTGCTTCTTCCGTTAGACGATAAAATTCACTGTGCATGTGATGCTCTTCGATTTTGTCCACACTTACAGGTCTGAACGTTCCTAAACCAACATGTAACGTAAGATAGACTAGTTCTACCCCTTTTGCTTCGATTTCATCCAATAATTCTTTCGTGAAATGCAAGCCTGCTGTTGGTGCTGCTGCTGAGCCGTTCTCCTTAGCATAAACGGTTTGGTAACGATCTGGGTCTTCTAAGCGTTCCTTGATATAAGGCGGCAAAGGCATTTCACCTAATGATTCAAGGATTTCTAAGAAAATCCCTTCGTACTCAAATGTGATGATGCGGCCACCATGTTCTAATTCTTCTTTGACCACAGCTTGCAATCGGCCATCCCCAAAAGAAATCCGTGTGCCTACTTTCGCACGTTTCGCTGGTTTGATCAGCGTTTCCCATGTATCACCTTCTGTATTTGTCAAAAGAAGAACTTCCAAGTGTGCGCCTGTTTCTGGCTTTTCTCCATATAGACGTGCTGGCAACACTCGCGTATTATTCATTACTAGTGCATCACCAGGATTTAATTCTTCAATGATATCATGAAAATGTTTATCCTTCATTTCGCCTGTTGTTCGATCTAAAACAAGTAAACGAGATTGGTCACGGTCTTTTAACGGTGTCTGAGCAATCAATTCTTCTGGTAAGTCAAAATCAAAATCTTCTGTTGTTAACATATCGTCACTCACTTTCTATCTTGTGCCCCATCATTCTACCATTTTTACCAGCGGATTGGCAAAAACCTAAGAACAAATGACAGCTGCAACATTTGTATTCCTACGTTATTTTAGGCATACTATTATTAGTAACAGTCTTTATAGAAAGTGAAAAAGAGGTGGCATCATGATTGAATTCCAAAATGTATCAAAAATCTACAAAGGTGGAAAAATAGCCGTCGATAATGTCAATCTTTCGTTCGAAAAAGGTGAATTTATTTGCTTTATAGGTACCAGTGGAAGCGGTAAAACAACGACGATGCGTATGATCAACCGAATGACTGATCCGACGAAAGGAAAAATATTGATCGATGGTCAATCGATCCAAGATATCAATCCTGTAGAGCTACGCAGACAAATCGGTTACGTGATCCAAAGTATCGGGTTGATGCCTCATATGACGATTCGTGAGAATATCACCCTCGTACAAAAACTCCTGAAAGTCAGCCAAGAAGAACGCAATAAAACTGCGGAAAAAATGATCGACCTAGTTGAACTTCCACGTGAAATGCTTGACCGTTATCCTCATGAGTTGTCTGGTGGTCAACAACAACGGATCGGTGTAGTAAGAGCACTTGCAGCTAACCAAGATATCATCTTGATGGACGAGCCATTTGGCGCACTTGATCCCATTACTCGCGATTCTTTACAAGATCTAGTCAAGGATCTGCAAGAACGTTTAGGGAAGACGATTGTTTTTGTTACCCATGATATGGATGAAGCCATCAAATTAGCGAGCCGGATCGCTATCATGAGTGAAGGAAAAGTGATCCAATACGACACCCCTCAAAACATTTTACGCAATCCTGCAAATGAATTTGTCGAAGAATTGATCGGTGAAGATCGACTACTCCAAGCGAAACCCGACACCACACGAGTAGGCGAAGTAATGTTGAATAAAGCCATTACGATCACGCCTGAAAAATCATTACAAGAAGCAATCAAACTCATGCGGGAAAAACGTGTCGATACATTATTAGTTACAGACAATTCAAATGTTCTAAAAGGATTTATCGATGTTGAAACGCTAGATAAAAAACGTGGCAAAGTATCAAGTGTCGGTGATATTTTGAATAAACAAGTTTTTTATGTAAAAGAATCCGCCTATCTACGTGATACCTTACAACGGATCTTGAAACGCGGATTGAAATACGTCCCTGTTGTGGATGAAAACAACAAAGTCGTAGGTATTTTGACAAGAGCTTCTCTGGTGGATATCGTCTATGATGTCATCTGGGGAGAAGAACACTCGATCACCAATGCGATTGGTTCATCCACCTCCGTTGACACAAAGGAGGAGTAACTGATGACTGAATTTTTTCAACAATATGGCGCTGAAATTTTAAACAAGAGTATCGAACACATCTACATCTCCGCTGTAGCTTTGATTCTCGGGGTCGCAGTCGCTGTACCACTTGGCGTAGCATTGACTCGTCTGCCTAAAATCGCCAATATCGTAATCGGTATCACTAGTGCGCTACAAACGGTCCCTTCTCTTGCTTTGTTAGCTTTGATGATCCCTCTCTTTGGTGTCGGAAAAACACCGGCCATTATTGCACTATTTATTTATTCTCTACTACCGATTTTGCGAAATACGTTTATTGGCATGAAAAACGTTGACTGGAACTATCGTGACGTTGCAAAAGGGATGGGCATGACAAATATCCAGTCTATTATTTCTGTAGAATTGCCGATTGCTATGCCAACGATCATGGCAGGAATTCGTTTAGCTGCCGTTTATGTCATCGCTTGGGCAACGCTTGCCTCTTATATCGGTGCTGGCGGTTTAGGTGATCTGATTTTTAGTGGCTTGAATAACTATCAGCCAGATTTGATCTTCGCTGGAACAATTCCTGTAACGATCCTAGCACTACTGGCAGATTTCTTACTAGGGCTATTAGAAAATCGTCTTACCCCTATTGCCTTAAGAGAGGAGAATGACGAATGAAGCGATTACTAAATAGTCTCTTACTTATGGTCACGGCTCTTCTTTTGGCAAGCTGTTCTTTTCCTGGTTTAGCCAGCAACACCGATGAAGAGACGATCTCCATCACCGGCGGGATTACCTCTGAAGCGCAAATTTTGGCTAGTTTAGTTGCTGGGATGGTGGAACACTATACAGATAAAAATACTGCTATCATCAACAACTTGGCGACAACCACGATCAATCATCAAGCGATGATGAATGGCGATGCCTCTATCTCTGCAGCACGTTATACTGGAACAGATTTAACAACTACCTTGAACTTACCACCAGAAAAAGATCCTAAGAAAGCTTTTGCTATCGTGAAACAAGAATTTGAAAAACGATACGATCAAACATGGTTCCCTTCTTACGGTTTTGAAAACACCTATGTTTTTCTTGTGCGAAAAGATACAGCTGAAAAATACAATCTAAAAAAAGTCAGTGATTTAAAAAATGTTGCTGACCAACTTGTCGCTGGTGTAGATACCTCTTGGATCACTCGTAAAGGAGATGGATACGATGGGTTTCAAACAACCTATGGCTTCTCTTTTGATTCGATCCTGCCTATGCAGATCGGTCTAGTGTACGACGCTGTAGAAGCCGGAAAAATGGATATCGTTCTAGGCTATTCCACTGATGGACGGATTGCAAGTTATGACTTGGTCATGTTAGAAGATGACCGCAACTTCTTCCCTCCTTATGATGCTGCTCCTGTTGTTGACAATCAGGTATTGAAGAATACCCCTGGATTAGAAGAAGCATTGAATAAGTTAGGCAACACCATCAGTACGGAAAAAATGCAGCAGTTGAACTATGAAGCAGACAACAATCTCGTTGAACCTTCTGTTGTAGCTGAACGATTTTTAAAAGAAAATCACTATTTTGAAGGGAAGTGAGCGTAATGGAAAATATGAACTGGTTTCAACAATTCATCGTTTATTTTCAAGAAAACGGCGCCTATGTCTTTTCACAATTCATCCGCCACTTTCTGATTTCGATCTACGGTGTATTATTTGCAGCAGTCATCGGGATTCCAATTGGGATCATGGTTTCTCGCAAACGAAAATTAGCTAACTGGGTGATTCGCTTGGCAAATATCATCCAAACGGTGCCTTCATTGGCAATGATCTCTATTTTGATGATTGGCCTTGGATTAGGTGTCAATGTAGTGATCGTGACCGTCTTTCTTTATTCTCTATTACCGATCATCAAAAATACTTACACTGGGATGATCCAAGTAGATAAAGGAATCCTTGATGTTGGAAAAGGAATGGGGATGACAGCTACACAACGGCTATTTATGGTCGAACTTCCCCTTTCTGTGTCTGTTATCATGGCTGGGATCAGAAATGCCTTAGTCGTAGCCATCGGGATCACTGCTATTGGTGCCTTCGTTGGTGCAGGTGGCTTAGGGGATATCATCATTCGTGGGACCAATGCCACAGATGGTACATCGATCATACTAGCCGGTGCGTTGCCAACTGCTTTGATGGCTATCATTACCGACTGGGTCTTAGGAATCCTAGAACGCCGACTTGATCCAGCTGCGAAGACATCGAATAATCAAGGATAAAATATTTGGCTCTTTGTCAAATGATGTTGGTAAAGAGAAATCTTAGAATAATTTGGACA
>OLSK01000984.1_pt1 | contig 22907 bp, 19 predicted proteins | sample 1672781 | NCBI WGS metagenome assembly OLSK01 (sample SAMEA3136723, study PRJEB25190) | human gut metagenome | biome: human gut; feature: human-associated habitat; material: faeces | place: Austria | collected 2013 | reverse complement strand
TACAGCTACAGCAGATAAAATTACACGTGAGGATATTGTACGGCAGTTACACCTCAACCAGCCGAAGGTTTTTATCTCTTCTTTCGACCGTCCCAACCTGAGCCTTACCGTAAAACGGGGATACCAACAAAAAGAAAAAAGCAAAGCTATCCTGGATTTCATAGGTCGCCATCGTGGTGAAAGCGGTATCATCTATTGTATGAGTCGCAGTAAAACGGAGACAGTGGCACAGATGCTGCAAAAGCAAGGGTTACGTGTGGCAGTCTATCATGCCGGATTATCCTCCGTACGGAGAGATGAAGCACAGGACGATTTCATCAACGACCGTGTACAAATAGTTTGTGCCACGATTGCTTTCGGTATGGGAATCGACAAAAGTAACGTGCGCTGGGTTATCCATTACAATCTTCCTAAAAGTATAGAAAGTTTTTACCAGGAGATTGGGCGTGCAGGACGGGATGGACTACCAAGCGACACCCTCTTGTTTTATTCTCTGGCCGACCTTATTCTATTAACCAAGTTTGCGACGGAAAGCGGTCAGCAAGGCATCAATCTGGAGAAGCTACAACGTATGCAACAGTATGCTGAAGCTGATGTTTGCCGGCGTCGCATCCTGTTGAGTTATTTCGGAGAAGCTACAACAGAGGATTGCGGAAACTGCGATGTCTGCAAAAATCCTCCCCAGCGTTTCGACGGAACTGTTATTGTACAAAAAGCTTTAAGCGCTATCGTCCGTACGGAACAGCAGATCGGCACGAGTATTCTTGTAGATATCTTGCGCGGAAATAACACACCGGATGTATCGGAGAAAGGATATCAGCAACTGAAAACTTTCGGTGCCGGACGTGAAGTTCCTGCCCGTGATTGGCAAGACTATTTGTTGCAAATGCTACAACTGGGGTATTTTGAAATAGCGTACAATGAGAACAATCATCTGAAAATAACGAACAGTGGTAGCGACGTTCTCTTTGGACGGTCACAAGCACGATTGGCAGTAATCCGGCGTGAAGAGTCCGCACCCGCCAAAGGACGAAAGAAGAAACCGACTATTCCAGTCAGAGAATTGCCATTGGGGTTACCGAACACAGAAAGTGAAGAACTTTTCGAAGCCTTACGCGCGTTGCGGAAACGGCTCGCAGACCAAGAAGCACTACCGGCTTATATTGTACTGTCCGATAAGGTATTGCATTTACTCAGTACAGCCCGCCCTACTACAATGGAAGCATTCGGTAATATCAGCGGCATCGGCGAATATAAAAAAAAGAAATACGGAAAGGATTTCGTCGAATTAATCAGGAAATACGTTTAATGAAGATGGGTCAAAATAAAGATTAGAACACAAATTACGCAAATAATGTTTCTTTATACTTCTGATAATCAGAGTTTATCTGATTTATTATTTGTGCAATTTGTATTCTTTTATTCTGTTTTGGCACACTTTTACTTGCATTGCTGTAACAATCCCCTAAGATCCGCCTGCGGCACTCCAAGAGACATTGCTTTCTCAAAATCCTGCTTTGCCAGGTTTTTCTTCTTCTGGGACAGATAGATTTGTCCGCGCATCAGATAGGCTTCCGTCTGCGAAGGATTCAGTTTCAGAGCTTCTTCCAGATCAATCATTGCCAGATCTACATGCTGCATATCCTGTTCTATTCCCGCACGTGCTACGTATAAGGCTGCATCTTGCGGATCTTCTACCAGCATCTTATTCAATATCTCCAGAGCTTTTTGTAAGTTTCCATCTTTTTGCTCCAAGGTAGCGAGTCCTAAACGGGCGTTATAATTCTGAGGATCGAGCTTCAGTAATCTTTCATAATCCGCCCGGGCAAACTTGAGATCACGCTGGGTCACATAAATATAAGCACGCATCAGAAGTGCTTCCCGATTATCCTTTTCCAAATCCAGCACTAAAGAATAATCCACACGTGCCTGCTCATTCCGCCCCATTTCAAGATTCAGCGCTGCACGATTCAAGAGAATGGGAACAGCCCGTGGAGCAATGTTCAAAGCATACGTGTATGATTCCAAAGCCTGATCATAATCCCGTTGCCGCCGCTGGATAGTACCGAGATTAGAAAACAACAAAGCATTATGCGGATTAGCAGGTTCCAGTTTCAAGGCTTGACGGATATAATTTTCCGCTTGTGCCAGACTGTCTTGTTCGGTACAGACGATGGCACGGTCGCTCAGTTCCTGATAAGTTTGGGAAAACACAGAGGTTACACCTATTATATATATAAGGAAAGAAAGAATAAACTTTTTCATAATGCTATTAAAGATTTTGTTACTTACAGATAAACGGCCGTTTCTCTTAATGGGAACTGTTGTTTCTCCTCATGGGAACGCTCGTTTCCTCTAATGGGAACTACAGTTTCCCCTCATGGGAACGCCCGTTTCCTTTAATGGGAACTGTAATGATGTGACTTATACTAAAAACAGTTGGTACTTAATCCAGCGGATAAGTATCGAATGCAAACAGTTCCGTCGACAGATAACGCTCTCCCGTATCAGGCAAAAGAACTACAATCTTCTTATCCGCAAACTCCGGACGTTGTACCAGCAAACGCGCTGCATATACAGCCGCACCTGAAGATATGCCCGCCAGTAATCCTTCGGTAGACGCCAACTCACGTCCGCCACGAATTGCTTCATCATCGGGCACAGGAAGCACTTCATCTACAACAGAGGCATCATAAATAGCAGGAACAAAATTGGCTCCGATTCCCTGAATACGATGCGGTCCTGCCACTCCACCTTCCAAAACAGGAGACGATTCCGGTTCTACAGCAACAATATACACATCCGGATTATGTTTTTTCAAGGCACGTGCCACTCCGCAGATGGTTCCGCCTGTTCCCACTCCGGCAACAAAGACATCCACTTTTCCGTCTGTATCCGTCCAGATTTCTTCAGCTGTAGTAAGCGTATGAATCTGTGCGTTAGAAGGATTTTCAAATTGTTGAAGAATGACCGAACCGGGAATAGATGCCCTTAACTCCTGCGCTTTCGCAATGGATCCTGCCATACCGGCCAATCCATCTGTCAGCACAATTTCAGCACCCAGTGCTTTCAGCAGATTACGGCGCTCTATACTCATGGTTTCGGGCATTGTGAGCATCAGGTGATACCCTTTGATTGTAGCAACCATCGCCAGTCCCACACCGGTATTTCCACTGGTAGGCTCTATAATCGTCGCACCGGGCTTCAGTGTTCCGCTCGCTTCTGCATCTTCAATCATGGCAAGCGCCACACGATCCTTCACACTACCAGCCGGATTGAACGCTTCCAACTTTGCGATAATATTCTGTTTCAGTCCATATTTACGACTGTATTCCGCTAATTCCATTAAAGGCGTATGCCCTATTAATTCCGTCAGGTTCTTTGCTATTTTTGCCATAATCATAAAAATTAAGAGGCTGTATCAAAATCTCTGATACAGCCTCACAAAGGTAGAAAAAATCTTGTTGTTCCTTTATTTCCTTAATAAAGATTAGCTACGTTTGATATAATCTACCACCCATGCTCCTACTTCTTTGGTACCATACTTCGCACCACCTTCTACCTGAATTTCCGGTGTACGGACGTTAGCATCCAAAGAAGCATCTACGGCTTTGCGAATCAATGCGCCTTCTTCCAGCAGATTGAAATATTCGAATAACATGGCAGCCGAAAGGATTTGCGCCAACGGATTAGCGATGTTCAAACCTTTAGCCTGTGGCCATGAACCGTGGATTGGTTCGAATACAGGAGTGCTTTCGCCTGTAGAAGCCGAAGGAAGCAGTCCCATAGAGCCACTGATTACAGAACCTTCATCCGTAAGGATATCACCGAAGGTATTCTCGGTAACCATTACATCAAAGAATTTAGGCTCCTGAATCATCTTCATGGCAGCGTTGTCCACAAACATATAGTCCGTAGTCACTTCGGGATATTGCGGAGCCATCTCCTGGGCAATCTGTCTCCAAAGGCGTGAAGATGCGAGCACATTGGCTTTATCTACCACTGTGAGGTGCTTATTGCGTTTCATGGCATATTCAAAACCAACTTTCAGAATACGTTCAATCTCCGGACGAGTGTACATATTGGTATCATACGCTTTATCGTTGTCCTGATACTTCTCACCGAAATACATCCCGCCGGTCAGTTCGCGGATACAAAGAAAATCTGCGCCATCCACCAGTTCTGCACGAAGCGGTGATTTATGGAGCAGACATTTGAAAGTTTGTACCGGACGGATATTGGCAAACAATCCCAGTTTCTTACGCATGGCAAGCAATCCCTGTTCCGGACGGACTTTGGCAGTCGGGTTGTTGTCGAACTTTGGGTCGCCCACGGCGGAGAACAATACCGCATCCGCCTCTTTACAGATTTGGAAAGTCTCTTCCGGGAAAGGATCCCCCACTTTGTCGATGGCATCCGCCCCGCAAAGAGCATATTTGTAACTCACCTTATGGCCAAACTTCTCGCAAACGGCAGTCATGACATCGACTCCCTGTACAGATATTTCCGGTCCGATACCATCGCCCGGCAATACAGCTATTTTAAAATTCATCGTATTTCCTTATTGTTTTGTTTATTTATAATCATCTTCAATCATGTTCAACATCTTCATGGTCGCTTTTATAGCCGCCTCGGTCTGGTCGGCATCCAATCCACGTGTCCGGAATACTTTGTCGTCAAAGCTCCAAGTAATGACCGTCTGCACGAATGCATCGGTGCGTCCTCCCGGCGGGATGCTGACAGCATAATTGGTAAGCATCGGGAATCTCCGGTTCAGTGTCCCTTTGTAAACTTTCCGCAAGGCACGGACGAATGCGTCGTATTGTCCGTCCCCCGAAGAACTTTCCTGGTAGGTCTTGCCGTTTATTTCAATGCTCAATGTGGCCATCGGTTTCAAACCTTTTGCCAAAGTTACGAAATAACTGAGCAATTTCACTTTCGTCTCCCCGCTAATGTCATGTTTTAACACATCCGAGATGATATAAGGCAAATCCTCTTGCGTCACCAACTCTTTTTTGTCTCCCAGTTCGATGATTCGTTCGGTCACTTTCTTCATGGACTCTTCGTCCAGTTCCAGCCCCAAGCTCTCCAAGTTCATCCGGATATTGGCTTTCCCGGAGTTTTTGCCTAAGGCATATTCCCGGACTCTTCCAAAACGCTCCGGCAGCAGGTCGTTGCAATAGAGTTTGTTCTTGTTGTCCCCGTCCGCATGGACGCCAGCCACCTGCGTAAAGACACTGTCCCCGACAATCGGTTTGTTGGCTGGAATGGAAACGCCCGAATAGGATTCCACGACACGGCTCACTTCATTCAGTTTGCTTTCGTCTATGTTGGTGATGGCACCGAAATGGTCCTTCAGGATTGCCTGCACGCTGGACAAAGGTGCGTTTCCTGCTCTTTCCCCCAAGCCGTTGATGGTGGTGTGCAATCCTTTTACGCCGCTTAAGACGGCAGCCAAGACGTTGCTGACCGCCAAATCATAGTCGTTGTGGGCATGGAAGTCGAAATGCAAGTCGGGATAACGTTTCTTCATCTTGCGCATGTATTCGATGACTTGCAAAGGGTTCAGGATTCCCAAAGTGTCCGGCAACATGAACCGTTTGATGCCCGAATCCTGTAATCCGTCCACCAAGGCATATACATATTCCGGAGAGTCCTTCATCCCGTTGCTCCAATCCTCAAGGTAGACATTGACGGACATGTCCAGTTCGTTGGCGTAGCGGACGACCTGCAAGATATCGGATATATGTTCGTCCACCCTTTTCTTCAGTTGGTAACGGCAATGCTTCTCCGACCCTTTCGTAAGCAGATTGATGACGCGCCCGCCTGCGCTATGGATCCAATCGACCGAGGTTTTGCCATCGACGAAGCCCAACACTTCCACCTTCGACAGCAAGTTGCGCCGTGCCGCCCAATCGCATATCATCCGGACGGCATTCAGTTCCCCGTCCGACACACGGGCAGAAGCCACCTCGATGCGGTCTACTTTGAGTTCCTCCAATAATAGACGGGCAATCATCAATTTCTCATGAGGGACGAACGATACTCCGCTGGTCTGCTCTCCGTCACGGAGTGTCGTGTCCATGATTTCTATTCTTGGATGATTCTCCATACTTTATTTATGTTTAGCTTCGTATGCTTCGATTTTATCTTTGTTCTGTACCAAGAAGTCGATATCGTCCAAGCCGTTCATCAAACAATGCTTCTTGTAGGCATTGATCTCAAACTTCTCGGATTTGCCGGTCGCCTTGTTGGTGATGGTTTGTTCCGGCAAATTGACCTCCACCTCTGTCTTCGGGTCGGCATAGATGGAATCGAACAACTCCTTAAGGAAAGGTTCGCTGACAACCACCGGCAGCACGAAGTTGTTCAGTTCGTTGTTCTTGTGGATGTCGGCAAAGAAACTGCTGACCACGACCCTGAATCCATATCCGGCGATTGCCCATGCGGCATGTTCACGGCTGGAACCGCTTCCGAAGTTCTTGCCTGCTACTAAGATTTGTCCGCCATAAGTAGGGTCGTTCAATACAAAGTTCGTGTTGAGACTCCCGTCCGGATGATAACGCCAGTCACGGAAAAGGTTGTCACCGAAAAACTTCTCTTCCCGGGTCGTCGCTTTCAGGAAGCGGGCAGGGATAATCTGATCTGTATCCACATTCTCCAATGGGAGAGGGACGCAAGTACTTGTGATGATATTGAATTTCTGTTTCATTTCTATTCGTCTTTATAAAAGGGTTCTCGGGTCTGTGATTACACCGGTGACGGCAGCGGCAGCAGCGGTCAATGGGCTTGCCAACAATGTCCTTGAGCCAGGACCTTGGCGGCCTTCAAAGTTGCGGTTGCTGGTGGAGACGGCATATTTGCCTGCCGGAATCTTGTCGTCGTTCATTGCCAGGCAAGCCGAGCAACCCGGTTGGCGGATTTCAAATCCAGCCTCTTCCAGCACCTTGTCCAATCCTTCTTCCCGAATCTGGGCATCCACCATCCATGAACCCGGCACCAGCCAAGCCGTGATTCCCTTTGCCTTTTTCCTCCCTTTCACAAGAGATGCGAATGCGCGGAAGTCCTCGATGCGCCCGTTGGTGCACGCCCCCAAGAATACATAGTCTACCTTTTTGCCCAACAGCGATTCCCCGGCTACGAATCCCATGTATTTTAGGGATTTCTCAAATGAGCTCTTTTCTACTGCGCTCATGCCTTCGGTCGTCGGGATGTGCTGTGTGATGCCCATTCCCATGCCCGGATTGGTTCCGTAGGTAATCATTGGTTCAATCTCTTCCGCATGGAAACACACCTCTTTGTCAAACACGGCATCGTCATCGCTCTTCAACGTTTTCCAATACGCCAATGCCTTCTCCCACGCTTCCCCTTTTGGGGCATATTCACGCCCTTTGATGTATTCGAATGTCACTTCGTCCGGGGCAATCATGCCGCCTCTGGCTCCCATCTCGATGCTGAGGTTGCAAAGCGTCAAGCGTCCCTCCATTGTCAGGTTGCGGATGGCTTCTCCTGCATACTCGACGAAATAGCCGGTCGCTCCGCTGGTGGTCATCTTGGACATCATAAAGAGAGCGATATCCTTGGCAGTGACACCTTTCCCCAGTTTGCCGTCGATGGTGATGCGCATCGTTTTCGGGCGTGCCTGCAAGATACATTGGGAAGCCATGACCATTTCCACTTCGCTGGTGCCGATGCCGAAAGCCACCGCTCCCATGGCACCGTGGGTGGACGTATGCGAATCCCCGCACACGATAGTCATGCCCGGAAGGGAAAGCCCTCTTTCGGGTCCCACCACATGGATAATGCCGTTCTTGGGATTCATCATGCCGAAATGTGTCAACCCGAAGTCTGCCGCATTCTTTGCCAACGTATCGACTTGTGTACGGGACACCGGATCTTCAATCGGTTTGTCCTGGTCGTGGGTGGGGGTGTTGTGGTCCGGCATACAGATGATATGGTCGGGCCTGAAACATTTGAGTCCTCTTTCCCTCATGCCTTGGAAAGCCTGCGGGCTGGTTACTTCGTGGCAATAGAGTCTGTCTATATATAATTGTATAGGACCGTCGCTGACTTGTTGCACGACGTGAGCGTCCCAAATCTTATCAAATAGTGTATTCATAATGGATATGTTATTTTACAAATTTATTGATGGCATCGATGTATGCTTCTACGGAAGCGGCAATGATATCGGTATTGGCACCAAAGCCGTAGTAGACGTGTCCGTCATATTCTACTTGCATGTGTACTTTCCCGACATCGTCGCTGCCTTTGCTGATGGCTTGGATGGTGAATTCCCTCAATACCATCTGGCGGTGTATGATATATTTCAATGCTTTGATGGCTGCATCGACCGGACCATTGCCGGTTGCCGCTGCTTCAAACTTCTCACCTGCTATGTTCAAGCCGAGGCTGGCAACGGAGCGGACGCCCACGCCGCTGGTCACTTGCAAATATTCCAGTTTGATGTGGTGGTTTTGTGTGCGGTCGGCACCCGCCAATACCATGACATCGTCGTCTGTAATCTCTTTCTTCTTGTCAGCCAACTTCAGGAAATCTTCGTAGACCTTGTCCAGTTTCTCCTGCTCCATCTCGATGCCCAACACATGCAGGCGGTGCTTCAAGGCTGCTCGTCCGCTGCGGGCTGTCAATACGATGGCATTGTCGTCGATGCCCACGTCTTTCGGATTGATAATCTCGTAGGTCTGTACATTCTTCAACACGCCGTCTTGGTGGATGCCCGAAGAGTGGGCGAAGGCATTGCGCCCCACGATGGCCTTGTTCGGTTGGACAGGCATGTTCATCAAGCTGGAGACCATGCGGCTGATTCCGTAAATCTTGGTGGTGTTGATGTTGGTGACGATGCCGCACTCCTTGTGGCTCTTGAATATCATGGCAATCTCTTCCAAGGAAGTGTTCCCGGCACGTTCACCGATTCCATTGACAGTCACCTCTACTTGGCGTGCCCCGTTCAAGACTCCCTGCGCCGTGTTGGCTGTCGCCATGCCTAAATCGTTATGGCAGTGGGTAGACAAGATGGCTTTGTCCAAGCCGTCCACATGCTCCATCAGGTATTTGATTTTGGCACCATATTCGTCCGGCAAGCAATATCCGGTGGTATCCGGAATGTTGACCACCGTGGCTCCGGCTTTGATGACTGCTTCGACGACACGGGCTAAATATTCATTGTCCGTTCGGCCGGCATCTTCGCAGTAGAACTCCACATCTTCCACATATCTCTTGGCGTATTTGGTAGCTGCTATGGCGCGTTCGATAATTTCCTCGCGGGTGGAGTTGAACTTGTAGCGGATATGAGGGTCGGATGTGCCGATTCCAGTGTGGATGCGTCCCCTTTTGGCAAACTTCAACGCCTCGGCTGCCACATCTATGTCTTTTTCAACGGCACGAGTGAGTGCGCAGATGGTAGGCCAAGTAACGGCTTTGGATATTTCCACTACGCTCTTGAAGTCTCCCGGGCTTGAAATAGGGAAGCCTGCTTCAATCACATCCACGCCCAAGGTCTCGAGAGCCTTCGCCACTTGGATTTTCTCTACTGTGTTTAATTGACATCCCGGCACCTGTTCGCCGTCTCGCAATGTCGTGTCGAAAATAAATAACCTGTCTGACATATTTTATATTTGTTTGTTGCTTTATGGATAATAAAAAAACCTTTCTCGCTCGGAAGCAAGAAAGGCTTTTCAATCTTTAGTTACTCATGACAGAATCACGCACCGTCTTACTTCCCATTCTGATGTCGGAATAGAATAATAATAATGGCCAAAGCCTGCAATCGGATGTTTTGTAAATTCTGTAACATTCTTTTTCTGTTTATAACGCTGCAAAGATACTTCCTTTTCTGGAATATCAAAGATTTTCGCTCTTTTTTTATCAAAAAAAATTACGAAACGTAATTAATGCCGTTGAAAAGTAATGAAATTCGTACTTTTATATAGGGTTTGTCCTAAGATTTACAACTTTTGCGGCTTGTTTCCCTTTTCTTGTCCGGCAAGTTCCTTCACGGGCGGAAATAGGAGCAGAGTACATAAATTCAGGTATTTGTCTTGTGTAAAATACACTTTTATAGGTATTGATGGATGAAAAAGAATCCATGATATTTGCATTGGTTAATTCATAATATTAAAGTGTAATGAAGAAAGTAGGAATCTTTTTTGGATCTTCATCCGGGACGACTGAAGACATTGCGGGTCGTATTGCCGGAAAGTTGGGCGTTTCGGGCGCTGATATATATAATGTAGGTTCTGTAGAAGCCGGTGCCGTGCAAAACTATGACGTGTTGTTGTTGGGCAGTTCGACTTGGGGCGCCGGCGACTTACAGGATGATTGGTATGATTTCCTACCTAAATTGAGGAAAGAAGACTTATCGGGCAAGCTGGTCGCTCTTTTTGGCTGTGGCGACTCTTCTTCGTTTGGCGACACCTTTTGTGATGCCCTTGGCACCATTTATGCGGATTTGAAGGATACAGGTTGCCAGTTTATCGGACGGACAGCTCTCGGTGGTTATTCTTTCGATGGATCCTCTTCGGTTGTCAATGGCGAATTTATCGGCTTGGCGTTGGATGAAATGAATGAAAGTGACCTTACGGAAGGGCGTTTGGATGCTTGGATTGCCCGTTTGAAGGACGAAGGTCTTGAATGAAAAGGGAGCGGTTTTCTTCATTTTAATAATTATTTGTACATTTGCCGCGGATAACTAAATTAAGATGAAGAAAATCGTTCTCTTTCTATTTCTCTGTCTGTTTGTGTTGGATTCAGCTGCTGTCAAGCCCCTGAAGACAGAAATACGTGCTGTGTGGTTGGCGACGGTATATGGATTGGATTGGCCTCGCCGGACTGCAACGAATGACGCTTCCCGGAAATTGCAACAACAGGCGTTGTGCGAGATGTTGGACAAGCTGCAAGAGGCAAACTTCAATACGGTTTTCTTCCAAGCCCGCCTGCGTGGGGATGTGGCATACCGCTCTTCCATCGAGCCTTTTTCCTATGTGTTCACAGGAAAGGAGGGAGGTTCTCCGGGTTACGACCCTTTGGCTTTTGCCATTGAGGAGTGCCACAAGAGGGGAATGGAGTGCCATGCGTGGTTCGTGACTTTCCCGTTGGGCAAAGATGAGCATGTGCGGAAAATGGGCAAGAAGTCTTTGGTCAAGCGGATGCCGCAGCTCTGCAAGAGGCACAATGGCGAGTGGTATTTGGATCCCGGTGTGCCCGGCACTTCGGACTATATCTTGTCTCTTGTGCGTGAGGTCGTGAGCAGCTATGACATAGACGGCATACATTTTGACTATATCCGTTATCCCGAGGATGCCAAACGTTTCCCTGATAAGAGGAATTACCAGAAATATGGGAAAAAGGTGAGTTTGGACGATTGGCGCAGGGATAATATCAATAAGATGGTCGCCCGGATTTACGATACAGTCAAGGCGATGAAGCCGTGGGTGCAGGTGAGTAGTTCTCCTTTGGGCAAATACAACAGGATTCCCGAAGTCCCGAATGCGGGTTGGACTGCTTATGAAAGCGTATTTCAGGATCCTTCCCAATGGTTCCGTGCCGGCAAGCAAGACATGATTCTCCCGATGATGTACTATCTCCATAAGAATTTCTTCCCCTTTGTCGATAATTGGGTGGCGAATAGCAATGGCAGGTTGATTGTCCCCGGTCTGGGTGCTTACCGCCTGTTGAAAGAGGAGGCGGATTGGACGTTGAACGATTTGACTGACCAGATTGATTATAGCCGCTATTACGGAGGTGCCGGTTGTGCTTTCTTCCGTGCGGGCAATGTGCTTTCCAATGAGAAAGGAATCTACGACGAGTTGAAAAACAATTATTACCTTTATCCTGCCCAGTTGCCACCTTTGAAATGGCTGGATGATTCGGTGCCGCATGCTCCCGAAGAGGTCAAGGTGGAACGCCAAGGAAATGAATTACGGTTGAGCTGGGACAAACCGGCAACCGAGACGCAGGATTTGACTTATACACTATATTATACGATAAAGGACACTTTGGACTTGGAAGACCCAAAGAACATTTTGGCAACCCATTTCCAAGGCAATGAATTGTTCATCTCCGTGCCGGGAGGGAAAGAGTTGGGTTATACATTTGTCGTCACCTCTTCTTCCCGCTACCATATTGAGAGCGCCCCGTCCCGTGAAACCTTCTACTATTTGTCCAAATATATGAAATGAAGCCAACATAAAAGGGGCTGCATCAAAACTTCCATTTTAACACAGCCCCTTCTCTTTCCATAATATCCAATCAGCGTCCAATCATATCCACGCCTTTGGCATTGAGTCCGGGTCCGCCTCCGGCAGTGAATCCGCGGCTCTCTCCGGAAGCCCAAGGGGAAATCCAGAAGGCATAGAGGTCGCCTCGGGTGAGATAGAACTTCGCACGGATGGTGCGGCCCTTCAATTCGGAGAGGTCACTCTTTCCTTTCCATGTAATCATTTGCTTGGTTTGGTCTGTATTCCGCATGGCTACGCAGTCGTCTTTGGTGAAGCCGGGGATGGGATGGTTGTCGGCATCGAGCAACTCCACTTTCAGCATAGCCCCTTTTCCCCTCACATCGGCATTGACGAAGAAGTAGCTGCCGTCGAACGATAACTTCTCGGTTGTCAGATATCCCTCGTTCTTGTCGGCATGCATCGACACGAAACCATCACGGCGCAAGGTGGCAAGTCCTGTGGAAGAATAGCTGTCCCACATAATCTTGTTCAGCCGTCTGCCCGAACTGTAGAAATAGAGCGAGTCGCCCACGATGAGCGGTGTCCCGTTGATGGATTGCATATTGCCCCAGTTCCATGCGCCTTCCGTCTCGTTGACATCCATGAACGGCTGGTGCGAGGGGCGATAGAAATGGAATCCGTCGCGGCTGTAACCCAATTCTATCACATTGCGCTTCTGGATGCCGTCTCGTTCGCATATATTGTTCTCCGGCCCGCACCAAGCGGCATATTGTCCTAACATGATGCTCTCGTAGGCAATGGCGTCGAAGTTATATATTGCCGGCTCGACTTCCGGATATTTCGGGTGGCGCAGCTCCTTGTCGTCGGGAGAGAACCAGAAATGGATGTATTTGTCATCGTTCTGCCAGAAGGGGCCGTGTGCCACACTTACCAAAGTGGCAGGATCGGCATCCTCTGCATAGTAACGGGAACGGGATGAGACAGGCGATTCTCCACGAATGCTCAACACCCAACGTTGCGTGAACGGATTGTAGAAGGCAGTGGTGCGGTCGTTCATTTCGCCCGACTGAGCCACGCCCTTGCTCCATTTGCGTCCATCCGCACTATATTTAAGTACGATTTGCCAGCTGTAGCTTTGTCCTCTGCTGTCACGGGGCATGATTTGCACGATGAACATCCTCCATCTCCGTTCCGGGTTTGTCTCGTTGCGGTCGAGCCACACCGTAGCCGCATCGCGCCGGCAAGTGTCCACGATGTTGGTCCCCGGCACCACGTCGAGCTTCACCTTGTTCCATTTCTTGCCATCTTTCGACTCGGCATAACAGGTGTAGAATGTCTGGTTGTTTTGTTTGTGCATCATTCCCGCTCCAGCGAGATACCACATCTTGAACACGTTCTCCTTCTCGTCATACCAAATGCCATCGCTGAACGGTGAAGCGTATGGCGCTCCTTCCGTAGTCTTTTCCCACTCTTCGGTTGGCTCCATCACCGGATTCAGGTGGTAGAAGTTGGGCGTATGGAACACCGTCTGTAGATTGGTGGAACTGATCAGGAACGAATCGACGAAAAGTTGCCTGCCGTTGTTCACTGGTAGCACTTCGGGTTTGTGGTCAAGATAGGGAACTGGCATTTCATGCCTTTCCGTTGGCAACGGATAGTGTGGAGGCCACACCGAGGGCAATGTGATGCCGTTGTTCAGCGTCTGTGCCGTTGATGTGATGGCAACCGACGTAAGAAATAACGTTTGAAAGAATCTCTTCATCTTATAAAGTGTTTACATTATATAATGTGCAAAGTTAATCATTTATTTTACTATCTTCTCCTAATTACACCCTCAGAGAACTTTCACCAACTTTTGACATAATTCTTTCGTTAGATTTGAAAATAATATATAATCACCCTGTGATATGATATAAAAAACAGGTATTGCCAATAATCAATCTATAAAAATGTAATAAAATATTTCATGTTAAAATCCTATTTTGAAGAACAAATGTATTTAGTTTAAGGAAATATTTTATGCAAATAGTTATAAAGTGTACCTGTTTTTATGTGAATTTAATTGGGAGCCAAATAAATGCGAATAAAAATTTTGTCCTGTTTTGGTTGTTGGTTTCGGTTTATTTTTTTTTTTTTGCATTGGGGTATGTGTTTCTTGCAAATAGAGATGTCCAATTTTAAAAGTATTAATTAAAAAGAGCAAATTTATGAAAGAAAGGTTACTAATGCTATTGGCATGCTTCTTCCTTAGCATGGGATTAGTATGCGCTCAGACAATCACTGTTTCGGGTACGGTGATTTCTGCAGAGGACAATGAGCCGATTGTTGGGGCTTCAGTTTTCGTCCAAGGTACAACTCTTGGAACTGTTACCGATATGGACGGTCGGTATACTATTAACAATGTCCCTGCTAATTCAAAGATTTTGGTAATATCCTATGTGGGTATGAAATCTCAGGAATTGGCAATCAAGAGTGGTCCACAAAAAGTTGTGATGCACAGTAATACGGAAATGATTGATGAAGTCGTTGTTGTGGCTTATGGTACACAGAAGAAATCATCCTTCACCGGTGCTGCTTCCACAGTGGGTGCTCAATCTATCGAGAAACGTGCAATCTCCAACGTAACTGCTGCTTTGGAAGGTAATGCTTCAGGAGTTCAGGTGACTGCTGCTACTGGACAGCCTGGTGAATCATCTTCTGTCCGTATTCGTGGTTTTGGTTCTGTCAACGCATCCAATGCTCCTTTATATGTAGTGGACGGAACAATTTACAATGGTAGCATAGGTGACATCAACCCTGCTGATATTGAGTCTATGACAGTTTTGAAAGACGCAGCTTCCACTTCTTTGTATGGTTCAAGTGCCGGTAACGGTGTTATCTTGATTACTACGAAGAAAGGTAAAGAGTCTGCCGGGACAGGTCTTAGCTTGACTATCAACCAAGGTTGGTCAAAGAGAGCTTATAATGATTATGCCAAGGTGGGAATTAATGACTTCTATATTTTGCAATGGGAGATGTTGAAGAATTCCTATGTCTCAGCTGGCAAGGATGCTGCAACTGCTGCTTCATTGGCTTCTTCTAAAATTGGGGATTTATTGGTGTATAATCCTTTCGTTGGTGTAGCAAACGATGCTATTGTTGGAACAGATGGTAAATTGAACTCTGCTGCTAAAACTTTGAAGTGGGGTGATGACTTGGATTGGGAAGATGAAGCATTCAAGACCGGTTATCGTCAGGAATATAACTTGAGCTATAATACAAAGACTGACAAGAGTGATACTTATGCATCTATTGGTTATTTGAAAGATGATGGTTACATGATCAAGACTGACTTCGAACGTTATTCTGGCCGTTTGAATTATAACGTATATCCAGTTAAATGGTTAAAGACTGGTTTGAACTTGGGCGTAACCCGTACGGTTTCCAATTATTCTTCTTCAACTGCAAGTAGTTCAAGTTCATATAACAACTTGACACGTTACATCCGTACGATGGCTCCTATTTACCCTGTTCACAAGCACGATTTGCAAACTGGTGCTTATTTGGATGCTAAAGGAAAAGTAACTACCAATCCGAGTGAATATGTTTATGACTACGAAGGTGCTCGTTTGTCAAATACAGGTCGTGATGCGGTAGCTGAAACAGTGTTGAATAACCGTGATTTTGTTCGTTCTAACCAGACAGGACACACTTATTTGACTTTGACTCCGATTGAAGGTTTGAACCTTACTGCCAACTACTCTATCAATAATGTTGATTACCGTGGTAAAGTGTATGAAAACCCTTATGTAGGTGATGGTACTGCAGGTCCGGGTCGTTTGAACCAAACTTCCACCCGTTCATTGACACAGACATTCAACCAGTTGATTTCTTATAACAGATCTTTTGGAAATCACAACTTCGATGTTTTGGTGGGACATGAAAACTATTCTTATAAGTATGAGTATCTGTATGGTATGAAGACCCAGGAAACAATTGCTGGCATGTATGAGTTTGGTAACTTCGTAAACATCAGTTCTCTTAGCTCTTATACAGATGAATACAAGAAGGAAGGTTACTTCACTCGTATCAACTATGATTACAATCATAAGTATTACGGTTCTCTTTCTTATCGTCATGATGGTTCATCTCGTTTCTCAAAAGACAACCGCTGGGGTAATTTCTGGTCATTCGGTGCAAGCTGGAGAATCAGTGAAGAGGATTTCATGAAAGACTTACAATGGGTGAACAATTTGAAATTGCGTGCTTCTTATGGTGAAACTGGTAATGATGCTATCTTGGATAGTGATGGTGATGCTGACTATTATCCATATCAGACTCTGTATTATTTAGGTTATAAGAATGGTACGGAAGCAGGTGCTTTCTTCACGGTGATTGCCAATTCCAATTTGAAATGGGAAACTCAGGTTTCTACAGACGTCGCTCTTGAGTTTGGTTTGTTCGACCGTTTGACAGGTACAATCGAGTGGTTTAGAAAAGATTCAAAGGATTTGTTGTTTGACGTTTCACAGCCAGCTTCTGTCGGTGTATCATCCATTATACAGAACATCGGTAAGGTTTCTAACTCAGGTGTTGAACTCGAATTGGATTATACCGCATTCAAGAATAGAGATTGGACAGTTTCTGTTGGCTTAAATGCTACATTCGTGAAGAATAAGATTAAGAAATTGCCGGCTTCTATGCAAGAACATGGTTATATCAATGGTTCTAAGAAATGGGAAGAAGGCAGATCTATCTATGACTTCTGGCTTCGTCAATGGTACGGTGTAGATCCTCAAACAGGTAATGGTTTGTATGTTCCTGATTTAAGCAAGTATAACCAAGGCAATATTGGTAAAGGTGAAGACAACATTACTCAGGCTCAGTATGATGCTTATAAGAAAACTGTTGTGAACGTGGATGGTAAGGAATTGACCAACTCTTATTCTTATGCGAAATATGATTATAGCGGTTCTTCTATTCCTGATGTATTCGGTGGTTTCAATATCAAAGCAAGATATAAGAGCTTCGATTTGGCTGCTGTATTCTCTTACCAGTTGGGCGGCAAGCTTTTGGATAGCAATTACGGCACCATGATGGCTATGGGAGAATTTGGTTATGCCCAGAGTCCAGACTTGCTGAACGCATGGAAGAAGCCGGGAGATATCACAGATGTTCCTCGCGTAGACAACAACGCAACTCATTCTACCAATATTGGTCAAGGTATTTCAACTCGTTGGTTGACAAGCTCAAATTATCTAAACTTGAGATCTATTACTCTTGGTTATCAGTTGCCGAAGTCTTTGTTGAACAAGGTGATGATTAAGAGCGCACGTTTGAACTTGACAATGGAGAACTTGTTCATGTTGAAGGCACGCCAAGGTTTGAACCCGATGGCAAACTACACTGGTCTTACTTATAATGAGTATATGCCGTCTCGTAATACTACGATAGGACTTAATGTTTCATTCTAAAAAATTAATGAATTATGCGATTGATTAAAAATATAACATTAGGATTAGCGACAGTTGGATTAATGTCTCTAACCGGTTGTGCCAGTGATTACCTGGACACTGCCCCTTCAACAGCTGTTTCAGAATCGACAATAAATGGTTCGTTGGACAACCTTTACATAGCGTTGAACGGTATTCATAAGGAAATGGTTTCCCAGGAAACAGGATACCAGTGCTTGGGTGGTGAACCCGGTTTTATGATGTGTCGTGATGTGGAAGCTGACGATATTACTTGGTTGACGAACACATGGATGAAGGCTGCCTATTTAGGATGGCAGTGTAATACAAATGAGTCCAACGACTATAACTATAAATATTGGCAGATTTATTACCAATGGATCCTGAACGCCAACAAGATATTGGATGGTTTGGAGAAAGTTGAAGTAACGGACCAAGAGTTGTTCAACCAGATTAAGGGTGAAGCATTGTGTATCCGTGCTTGGGCTCATTTTAATTTGGTTCAGCTTTATGGTGGACGTTATGATGCAGGCAAGGACAATTCACAGCCGGGTATTCCTTATCGTGTGAAACCGGTGGCTGAAGAGTTGGCTCGTAGCACAGTAAGCGAAGTTTATTCTTTCATCAACAAAGATTTGGACGAGGCTTGTAAGCTTTTGGAAGGAGTCAAAGTAAATGATGTCAACCATTATAGCGAAATGGTGGCATGGGGCTTGAAGGCTCGTGTAGCATTGGCTATGCAAGATTATAACAATGCAGCAACTTACGCTGCGAAATCTATTAACTTGGCTGAAACAGGAAGCAAAAGAAAGTTGATGGCTGGTGCTGAGTTGTATTGTGGATTTGCGAATATCACTTCCGATACCAAAGAGGCGATGTATGCGGCAATGACTCCGAATGACAAGACTGTTTATTTCTACTCTTACTATGCTTATATGTCTTGGAACTTCAGTTCTTCTGCTATCCGTCAAGGTGTGAAGTGTATCAATGCAGAGACTTATAATACAATGTCTGAAACAGACTTGCGCCGTGCATGGTGGGATCCGACAGGTGAAGCAGCTGTACCGGCAAAAAACTTTATCAAGAATAAGTATCAGAACCGTAAGTTCACGGCTCGTTCTTCTGCTGATGCAGTAGGTGATGTTGCTTTCATGCGTTTGGCTGAAATGTACTTGACACAGGCTGAAGCTTTGGCTCGTGCTGGTAAAACGACAGAAGCTCAGGAAGTGTTTACGAAATTCCAGATTACCCGTGACCCGTCTTATAAGTCAAAAGGTAATTCCGGTGATGCTTTGGCAGAAGAAATCATGAACAGCCGCCGTATCGAATTATGGGGTGAAGGTTTCCGCTTCTATGACTTGAAACGTTTGAACTTACCGATTAAACGAGGTTCTAACTTCGATATAGCATTCTGTACATTCCTTGAAAAGGATAAAGATGCTCAGGGTTGGATATGGGAAATTCCTAAGATTGAAACAGACTATAATCCACTTTGTACAAAGAACTATTAAACAATATTCTTAATACATTAAATTTCTCTTAAAAGAGGTGGACGGGGTTTCCCGTTCGCCTCTTCCCCTTTCTAAATGATTGGTTTTCAATGTTGTAATTTTCCCAAAAAAACGCCAAACAAACACAATCCCATACGAAAATAACACCAAAAGGCTGTTATTTGTGGATTTGGTTTGATTATACACCCACTTTATGGAGATGTCAATTACGTATTTGTCGCCATTTTAGAGATTTCCTGTTGATTTCTTATATTTTCTATACTATAATAGAGCTACCGGATCACAAAGGAGTGTTCTTGTTATGAAAAAGAAAACCACGCTCACCAAAATGCACATAGCCCCATCCACAGTGCGCTATGATGCAGTCGCTGCGAGGGATAGCAATGAGGTTGGTCAGATTCTCGCAGGCACACGAAAAAGGAATGGCTATTCACTTGTAACTTTCTCTGAACTTCTCCGTCACTATGGCGTCGATGTCAGTGATAAAGGAATCAGCAAATGGGAAAAAGGCTATACCACTCCTAGCATCTACCAACTAGTTGCAATCTGCTACGCATTGAACATCAAGGAGGGTCCTTCCTACTTTACAAAGAACTTCCAGAAACCCGCCCTTCTAAATGACATCGGGCAAAAAAAAGTCGCTGAGTACGAAATGGACTTGATTGCATCCCGGCGCTACCAGCCAGACGCAGAAGAGCCCGCGGAAATCGACTACATAATGATGCCTGTATCAGAGTTGCCAGTATCGGCAGGTCTAGGAGCTTTTCTTGAGGGTGAAATGTTCCAGCAGATACAAGTGCCTGCCAGTAGCGTTCCGGCTGGTGCCGAGTTCGGGATATATGTTAGCGGTGATAGTATGGAGCCACGCTATCATAACGGACAGATTGTATGGGTGAAGCGCTGCGAAGAACTTGAGTGCGGGGATATCGGGATATTCGTATATGATGACTGTGGATATCTGAAAAAATACGATGAACATACCCCAGACAAATCCCAAGCAGAGTTCCTTACCGACAGCTATGGCGTGGTGCATAACCAACCGGTTTTGGTTTCTCTTAACACCAAATATTCGCCGATCCTTATATCTCCAGAGCAAAGATTCGAGGTTGTTGGAAAAGTTTTGAACTAAAAAGATGGGAGGAGTTTTTGTGGATACGATCAAGCGTGTTCAGGATTTGATGCAAGTGCGTGATATGAATCTATGTGTATTGGCAAAGAAATGCGGAATATCGTACTCCACGATTCAAACCACCGCCCGTCGGGGAGGGCAGTTAAGCGTAGAGACGATTGAAAGAATCTGTTTGGGTTTGGGAATCACACTAAAGGACTTTTTCGACTCCTCATATTTGTAGTAAAAAGCCGCTCACCATGCTGGAAACCTGCACGGTGAGCGGCTTTATAGCAATTTTCAAAATTAAAGCACATATCCGCAGGAGCGGAACCAGCCGGAACAATCAGAGACAGTAACAGAGTGAAAAGCGTTCTGAATCGCATGGGCTGCACCTTCCTTTCGTTCGGCGGCAAATCCTTTGAATTGCCTTGCCGATATCCCCAGCAGCAACGCAGCGTCTTTCATGGACACCCTGCCGGACAGCCAAGACTGATACACTGCATCAAAATGAGGCGGTGTACCCGCCGGGACTGATTGTTCAGCCCGATAATTAAGCTAAAATACGCCAGCCAGACCCCCAGCATCCTGCCATAAAGCACATCAGACAAGCCAGAAACATCTGCGTCACCTCATTTTCAGCGCAATCTCAATGTCTGCATGGGGGTTATCGTTATAGTACAAGCCGTTGATGTACTTACGCACAACGCTTTCGCTCCAGCCACACGCCGCCGCAAGATCGCGGCTGGTCATGTTGTTTACTTTCGTGCGTTTTCTCACTTCGCCCATCCATTCAGGCGTAACGGTCGTCCGTTTCATTCCTTCACCTCGCTTGCGTACAATTGTTCATGTTTTTTCCCCCACACAAAAAAACATTGCCAAGCCATACAAGATGGTGTAAAATGATACTATGGGTATGTTTTACTCTTGGCAATATTTTTGGATTTAGGGCGGAAAGCAGATCGGAAGGTGCGCGCGACCCTCTGCTTTTTTCACCCGGTGCCCACGCATTGACACCTGATCAACAGGACGGTGTGTGTGGGGGGGGACTGCTGCTGTTGCAGAAGAACTTGTTTTTTCAAACTCTATGCCGACAAGCTGGAAAAACGGCGCTTTACCCAGAATGTCCAGCCGCAAAAAAAATTGCGGACTACTTTGGCATTACCGTTGAAGAGCTTATGGGCACAAAAAAGAGCCCGCCGGGATGGGCGAGCTCGACAAACAGATGCAGGAAATTGTGGCGTTGCTTAACAGCGCAACGCCGGAGCAGCGCAACGCGGTGGAAACGCTGCTGCGCTCCCGGGCAAAGCCGGAGCGAATCAGCCGACAAACGGCAGATCTGTTTTGGCAGGGGCTTCGGTCAGGATGGCCAGAACCTCGGGGACCAGATCAGGGTACTGCCGCAGGATAGCAAGGATTTCTTCATTTGTCATTATGCCAAAACACTCCTTTTTGTTGTATCTATAATTTTATGTTACAACAGCTATGAGCCGACGTCAAGAGAAAAGAGGAAAATCAAATGAAAATTTCGGAAAAATGCAAAGTTATTGCGGCAGGCACAATTGTGGCAGCACTGATGGCAGGCACTGCGTTACCCGCGCTGGCGATCAGCCCCGCCGGGGACGTTCCCTTTGCGGTGCTCGCGCAGCAGAATAGTGCTGTGACCCCGGAGCAGGTAGAAGCGCTGATCAGCCAGATCGGTACTGTCACGCGCAGCAGACGCGCGGCAATCGTGGCCGCTTTGGATGCCTATAACCAGTTGGATGATGCAGGAAAAGCTGCTGTCACCAATTTTGGTGTGCTGGCAGAAGCACAGCAGATTCTTGGTATTCAGGATGCACTTGCAAAGTGCAATGTCAACTACGATGCAGTAGAAGACTGCTGGGCGATTACAACCCCGCATGATGACAGCATCGATAAGCGCAAGACGTGTGGCATTGGCCCCAACCTTTATATCTGGGACAAGGGGAACACTATTGTTTTCTGGGAAGATTTTACTTACATGGGCTCTTCCGAGCTGGATATCGATGACATCATTCTGCGCGGTGGAGATTATAAGTACACTTACATTTGCGATTATGATAACTCCGATTATGGATACGACAAAGAGCTTGGTAAATGGTTTGCATGGGCCACCTTTGAAATGGAAGACAGTGAAGTCGAATGGTTGCGAAACCTTTTGAGTGCCGATACCGTTATCATGCGTTTCGAGGGAACGGATTATAGCAAGTTTGATTACACATGGACGGTGCAGGACCGGCAGGCAATCACCGATATTATTGACCTCTATAATCTTCTGAAAGCAGTTACACCGGAAGTGCGTGAAAAAGCACTGTGTAACTAATACGCTCGGCCTAGGGAATAGAAGCTTGGAAGATTTTTATGCGATTAAAGAAAAAGCATATTGCATTGAGCGTGGCTATTTGCGTAGGTGCTACCGGTTGTAAATCGGAAGAAGTCAAGAACACGGAAAAGCTTATTAAAGAAATCGACAGCACCATCACATTATAGCAATTTTCAATAATACAGCACAGTACTTTAACTTTTGAGCAAAAAGAGGTATAACAGAGGCAAAGAAGGTGAGAACTATGCTGCACAATGAAGCTCGAAAATTGATTCTGGAAGCATACGACAAAGGCGT
>OLSK01000982.1_pt1 | contig 22954 bp, 20 predicted proteins | sample 1672781 | NCBI WGS metagenome assembly OLSK01 (sample SAMEA3136723, study PRJEB25190) | human gut metagenome | biome: human gut; feature: human-associated habitat; material: faeces | place: Austria | collected 2013 | reverse complement strand
GCGCAAGGCCCTCGACGATGGCCGTCTTGCCGACGCCCGGTTCGCCGATGAGAACGGGGTTATTTTTCGTTTTCCGGGACAAAATGCGGATCACGTTTCGGATTTCCTCATCACGACCGATGACGGGGTCCATCTTCTGCTCACGTGCGCGCTTGACAAGATCGGTGCCGTATTTCTCCAGCGCCTCATAGGTGTCCTCCGGGGAATCGGAGGTCACGCGCTGGTTGCCGCGGACGGACTGCAGCGCCTGCAAAAAACGCTCTTTTGTAATGTTATAGGCGGAGAACAGGCGCTTTAAGGTCGAGTCTGCCGTCTCAATCAGGGCGAGCAGCAGATGCTCGACGGAGACGAAGTCGTCCTTCATCTCGTCGGCAAGCTTTTCGGCGCGGTTCAGCGCCTCGTCGACCGGTCTTGCCACATAGTAGCGGTCGGCTTCTCTGCCGGAGCCGGTTACGCGCGGGAGCTTTCCCAGCTCCTGCAAAACGGCAGCGTCGAGACTTTCCACCGTCACGCCCATCTTCCGCAGCAGCTGCGGCGCAAGACCGTTCTCCTGCCGGATGAGACTTGCAAGCAGGTGGACCTGCTCGATCTGCTGGTTCTGATTTTCAATCGTCAGCTGCTGCGCAGCCTGAATCGCTTCCAAAGACTTCTGCGTATACTTCTGTGCATTCATAGATTCCACTCCTTTTAGCACTCTCTGCATTCGAGTGCTAACTCAATTTTCTACAGTGTAACCCCGAGCTCCGGATTTGTCAATGGGGCTGCACAAAAAGTTTGTAACGTTTTTGTGAATTCTTACCTGTTTGTCAAAAAACAAAAAAATTTTGAATTTCATACATATTTAATAACTTCCCTCTAAGTTTTTTAATAACCCATTGGTATGATAATCGTGCAAGAAGCGATATACACTTTTTCATTTTCCCCTCATATATTTTGAAAAGAGAAGCCCTGAAACAAACTGGTCATTTGTTTCAGGGCTTCTTTTGCATGATACGAAAAACGGCTCCCCGGAATCCTCCGGGGAGCCGTCTGCGTTCAGGAGAGTTTTTTGAGCGCGGCGTCAATGTCGCCGATCATGTACAAAGAGCCGTAGCACAGAACCACGCCGTTTTCACCCGCATGCTCGATGGCAAGCTTCACGCCGTCTTCGACGACGCCGCAAGCCGTCACGGGCTTTCCGAAGCCGCGCAGGTAGGCGGCAAGATCGGCTGCCTGCATGGCGCGGGGATTATCCGGGGTGATGGTGATGAACTCTTTGGCATAGGGCGCGACGTTTTTGTACATGCAGTGGTAGTCCTTGTCGCCCAGAACGCCGGTGAGAACCGTCAGATCTTTGCCCTGCAGGTAGTCGTCGATGTTCTTGACAAGCGCTTCGATGCACTGCGGATTGTGCCCGCCATCGACGATGAACAGCGGCTTTTCGCGCATGAGCTGGAAACGACCGGGCCACTGCACGGTTTCCAGACCCGTGCGGACCGCCTCGTCGGTGAGGTTCCAGCCGCGCGAATTCAGCGCGTCGACCGCCGCGAGAACGACCGCCGCGTTGTGCAGCTGATGTTCGCCGAGCAGCGGCAGCTTCAGGTGCTGGAATCTTCCGCAGGAGAAGACCTGACCGGAAAGACCGTGAGACTCTAGGCGGATAGAATCGAAGTCCGCCTTGTGAAGCCGTGCGCCGACCGCTTTGCAGCGCGCTTCAAACACCGCCTCCACCGACGGCTGCTCGCGGTAAATGACAGCGTCGCAGCCGGGCTTGATGATACCGGACTTGGTTGCCGCGATTTTCTCGAGCGTATCGCCCAGAACCTCGGTGTGGTCAAGCCCGATGTTGCACAGGACCGCCGCCTCGGGGGGTAGGATCACGTTTGTCGCGTCAAATTCGCCGCCCATGCCGACCTCGCAGATTACGATGTCGCATTTTTCGCGCTTGAAGTATTCAAAGCCCAGCGCCGTAACCATTTCAAATTCGGTCGGCTGCTCGAAAATCGAGTCGGCAAAGGGCTTGATGTACTCGGTCAGCTCGCAGATTGCCTCGTCGGGAATCTGCTGCCCGTTGACCTGGATGCGCTCGTTGAAGCGGAGAATATAGGGCGACGTGTAAAGACCCGTCTTGTAGCCTGCCGCCTGAAAAATCGAGGCGAGCATCGCGCAGGTCGAGCCCTTGCCGTTGGTGCCGGCGACATGGACGAATTTGCAGGCGCGCTCGGGGTGATCCAGTTTGTCGAGCAGCGCGTTGATGCGCTCAAGACCCGGGATGCTGCCCTTCCAGCAGACAGCGTGGATGTAATGCAGTGCTTGTTCCAGCGTCATAACGAAAAACTTCTTTCTTTCAGATTCCGTCCTCGCGCGCGGGCTTCTGCGCACCGGAAACCGGCGGCCAGAGCTTTGCGCTCGAGAACACTTTTGCTTTATACAGCAGCCAGACGATCAGAACGTCGAGGACAAAGGTAATGCCGAACTGCAAAGAACGCGAGGCAAGCTTCGTCAGGAAGAACGCCTCGAAGGCATCGCCGCCATAGACAAAGGCGAGAGACCAGCTCTGATAGAGAATCGAGCCGAAGACAATCGCGGGCAGGAACGCCAGACCGATTGTCAGCGGATTGGTCTTCCTTGCGAGCATCGGACGGAAAAGACCTGCACTCAAACCATAGAGAATCGGCGGGACGCAGAACAGCGGATTGTAGCCGTAGCCCGAGAACAGGCAGCCGACCAGGTCCGCCGAGAAGCCCACGAGCGCGCCGGGGATGGGACCGAAGAACATGCCGGCGAGGAAGATGGGCACCGCTTCCAGAGAGAAGCGCGTCGACACGTCGGGCATCGGGATGATCAGCCGCGCCAGCACCACGCTGATGGCGGCGAGAACGGCGGAAACAACCGGCGTTCTGACATTTTTGAGACTGCGCGCATGCGGGCGCGCGATGGCTGCAGATTGATTTTTAGACATAAAAATAGCCTCCGAATCGAAATGATGGGAGGAGGTTGAAACATATGGTGATGCGGCAGACGAAAATCCTTTCCAGTGAAACGCAACAGATTTCTCAGGAAGCTCCGGCTTTGCCGCCAGAGGGTCCTGCACAAACAGCGGATGCGAAATGACACCGCGGAGAAACTCCTTCGCCCGGCGGCAACCTCCCATCCGACCGGTACTTGACGCGCCATTTCTACTCATGCAGCGTTTGACTGCCATGGATTGTTAAATTGGCGGTACCACATCGTCTCCGCCCTTATGATGATCTCCTGTTTCCTAGTATATTGCATTTTTGAAAAATAGCAAGAGGGAATCAATAAAAAATTACCGATTTTCGAAAAAATTTGCAAAAAATTCATGCTGCACCGGAATCGGCGGAAAATCCGCACCTTTTGCCGATTGCGCGCGAAGCGGCGGTTGTTTTTTTGAGAGAAACGGGCTATAATAGCCGGGCTGCGCCTGCGCGGCAGATTATCGGAAACAGGTGTAATCATGTATCGCGATCTGACCAAAGGAAATATCACAAAGGGGCTTCTGCTGTTTGCGCTGCCGATGATCGCGGGAAATCTGCTGCAGCAGCTGTATAACATCGCCGACACGCTGATCGTGCCGGAGTTTTTACAGGAGGTTGCCTTTCCGACACCGAGAACAACGCCTGCTGCGCTGATCGACGCTGCCTCGATGCTGCCGCTGATGCTGATTTTACCGCTGTTGGAGCAGTTTTTCATGGAACCTGCCGAGCCGATGAAGCCGGCAACCCCCGCTGCGCTGCTTCCTTCGTCAGCGTTGGTAATTGTAATGTCCGCGCTGTTTTTGCAGTTTGTCAGCGTGCCGCCTTCATAGCTGTAGGCAACGATGCCTGCGGCTGTGCTCAAAGACTTGCCGACAATTTTGCCGGAAACACGGATGTCGGTGAATTTACAGTTCTCGGAAGCGGCAACCAGCGCGGCTGCGGTGCCTGCTTGATTGAGACTGATGTTAACCTCCGTCATCTTCAGGTTTTTGAAGGTCGCGTTTTTCGCGTAGCCAAACAATGCGGCCTGCTCAGTCCAGTCTGCGCTTGCGGTGTAGGTATAGCCTTTGATCGTGTGACCGTTGCCGTCCAAGGTGCCGCTGAACGGAGCATCATAGCTTGTGAACAGCATTAGATTGGCAGGGACTTCGATGTCGTTGGCCAGATAATAGCTGCCGCTCGGATTGCTTTCCATCGCCTTGAGATCGTCCGCCGTGGAGATCGCAGTGCCGCTTGCTGCATAGGCAGGCATAGCTGCGAAGCTCATGCTCAGTACGACGGTGAGCATCAAAAGGATAGATAGGAATTTGCGTTTGCTTTTCATGTGAGATGTCTTCTTTCTGTTTTGATTTTTGTCCTGCGATTTAGGGTATCGGGTATGTCTGCGCAGATGGCGCAGGATGCCGAGCCGCACGGGAAGTCACTGCATTGATCGGCTATTTCAGTCCTTTGACCTCCAGCAGCATGTGCGAGGTCGCAAGCTGCTCCGGTGTCGGGTCAAAATAAATGTAGTTGGTCAAGCCGGTGTAGGTCCAGGTCTTGGAGCTTCTGTTCCACTTATTGCTGTTGCCCGGGGTGGCATCAACGGTGATCCAGCGACCGTCCACATAGCACTCATTCCACCAGTGATCGAGCTCGGTGATGCCGGACTCCGTCGACCAGGTATGAAATCCGTCGGTTGTGCTGAGGCTGATGTGATGGCCGTTGACGATTCTGGTCGGGATGCCCTGCGCTCTCGCCAGCGCGCAAATGGCTGCCGCGTAGCCGACGCAGGTTGTCGCGACCTTGCCGCCTTCGCTGTTCTCGCTCTTCTTCTTGTTTCTCATATTATAGAGATTGCGGTAAGGATCGACGTACTGTCTCGTGCCTGTGGCGAACGCGATCGTGTCGTAGTAAAAGTTTTCCGCGACGTATTCGTAGATTTTGAGCAGTTTTTCATAGTCTGTATCCGCGCCCTTGACAATCTGATTGGAAACGGTCTTAAAATATTTGACCTTCTTCTTGGTGACAGAGGCGACTTTTTTGCTCACCGGATTGCGGAAGCAAATGCTCTTGACATCGCTGAGATTGGTCTTTTTGAAAGCGGAAGCCTTTTTCTTCTTGTTAGCGTTCTTGTCGATGCGGGAGTTTTCCTTGATGATCTTATCATACTGCAGGATCGAGAACCGGCCGTTCGTGACGCGGAACGCGCAGTTCTTGTAAATGACCGGATTGCCTCTTGCGCCGATCTTTTTGGTGATCTGCAGAATGTAGTCCCCGCTCATAGCGCCGGTGCGCGCGGTTGTGTTCGGCAGTGAGAACGTGAATTGACAGTAATCTCCCATGTCATTCGGGTAGATACGTCCAACCCAAACACTGTCGGTGGTGTTAACCTTGATGACGTTGACGTTGTATTCCGAGGCAGTTACCGGTGTTTCCGCTTCGATACGCAGGGTGCTGCCGTTCGCGGTCACCTTGACGAAGTTGTGTTCAAGATTTTCGCCGGATACCAGGGTCTGCACCTCGGTCGGCGAGCCTGCGCTCTTGAGCGCGGCGGATGCCGGTGCAGGGATCATGGTCAAAACCAGAGCGAAAACCAAAAGTAATGTCAGTTTCTTTTTCATTTGTCTTATGCCTCCTTCTATATCCGCTGCAATGGCAGTGGATTGCTTGCTAAGCTAAATGGTTGCCTTCCTAATTGGACAAAAGTGCGCATCACAAAATACAGATTTCTATGCGCACATGGCGTTCACGCATGAGCGGCGATCCACAAGGTGTTTTTGTCGTGATTCAAAAATACCGCTGCGCGATATGCCCTGCAATAAAAAGGTTCAGCCTGAAATAGCCTTGACAGCGAACGTTGCGGTCGCTATAGTGTAAGTATAACTTGAACATCAATGTTCAAGTCAAGAAAAATCCAAAAAAATTTGAAATAAGGCTACCGCAATCCCACTGGCTTTAGACAATGGGTGGTTCACATATTGAGCGTTTTCACGTTTTCAAGAGGCAGGATTGTCGAGACGAGCAAGGAGGCAAAAATGGAAACAAGCGAGAAAAAACTTTTTCAAATGGGAGAGGTCACCAAAGCTGTCGGTATCACGCGGCGCATGCTGATCAATTATGAAGCTCATGGTCTGGTGCAGCCGGCTACCGCGCGCGATGAGCGAGGCTTTCGCTATTATACAGTAGATCATATCGTGCACATTCGTCTGATTCGAACCCTGCAAAATTTGGGGCTCTCTCTGGATGAGATCCGCCGTTATTTCGATGATTCGGAGGAGTTGGGAGCGCAGATCGAGAGACTGACCAAGCTGCGCGATCAGATTGAGCAGTATATCGCGAGACTGCGTCTGCGTCAGGCAGCGCAGACAGAGGCTGAGGTGACACAGGTACCGCTTCCGGCGTTCCGCGCGTTTTGCAGACCCTTCTGCCGTAAAAATCTGGCGCAAAAAACCGAGGAGCTGCGGAGCTGCTACATCGAAGCGGTATCAAACTATCAGCTTGATATCGAGCAGAAAATGTGCGTACAGATCCCAATCGAGGAGCCGGACAGCGGGCTTTACGTGATTCCGGTCGTAAAGGAGAGTCAAGGGAGTGAGATTAAGGACTTTCCGGCAGTCGCGGCGGCGATCTGCGTTTATTATCGCGGCGCTTATGAAAATTTTCCGAAAGTGCATGCGCGTTTATTGCGTTACGCTGAGCAGAACGGCATGACACCGCATGGATATTTTCGCAATATCTATATGGAAGGGCCGCCGACCCATGGCACGAACAAGGGCGCGTATTTAACACAAATCGCGCTGCCGATTAAATTCAAAACCCTCGATTCACAGGAGGCAGGGAAGGAAGTACAAAAATAAGAGAAGCCTCGCGGCACAAACAGCGAGGCCGCGCGGGACTTTTGACTGCCGCGTGATATCGGGCATGCGGCTCATTCAATAAAAGCCCCGAGCAGTTTACGCGCGCACAGAAATCTCTGATTTCGTTATGCGCACTTTTGACCAAATAACTATGCAACCTCATCCAGTCTGTAGGTAAAGTATTTTTTTGCCGGAGTCTTGTACAATGCGGCGGCAAGGATGCTGGCGATGATCACGCCGGCCGCGAACTGTCCGCAGTTCGCAGGCATGCTCAGGATGCCTGTCATGAGATTACCCGCGAGGGCGGCATCCGCGACGCCGTAGCCGAGCACCATCACAAGACCCGCGACGATCATACCGATAATTTCGATCAGCGGTACGCCCGCGATTTTGATTCTGTTCTTTTTGCGCCTGACCATTGCGTCAATGAACAAGCCCATCACAACAGCCATCAGACCCTTGATCACAAACGTCCATGGCGCAAAAGCGACATAGCCGCCGAGAAGATCCGCCAAAGCGGAACCGAAGGCTGCCGCGACAGCACCGTATTTTTTTCCGACAATCAGGACGCTCAAAAAAATCATCGCGTCCCCAAGGTGTACATAGCCTTGGAACGGGGTCGGAATCTTAAAAGTATAAGTTGTTACTAAAACCAGGCACATCATCATGGCGGTCATGACGATGGTATTCGTCTTATCGGAAGTTCTCATCTTTGTCACCTCGTTTACGATCTGTATTTTTGCGATACCGCACGCGCGGCTTCATACTGCTTGATGCTTTTCGGCAAATTTCAATCCGTCCGATAACTCGAGAAAGCTCACGATTCGGAAAAGTGCTGCGCAGTGCCTTTCGACAAATTTCGCCGGAAGAAAAGGGGAGTCACGCGTATGGATAGCAAGTGGAGTATCTTGATGTCATATTGCTATTATACCTCAAACGTGTTATGATTAAAATACGCAAAAATAATTCTTTTGATATATACAGATTGAGGAAAAAGGAAAAATGAAGCCGATATATTTACAGCAAGAGCACACATCCTCGAGGCCACTCTACTTACAGTTATATGATACGATTAAGGAGCGGATTCTGTACGGAGAAATGCTTTGTGGAGAAAAACTTCCGTCTCTGCGCGGTCTGGCGAGGGATTTGGGAATCAGCGTTACAACGACGGAACTCGCGTATAATCAGCTGTTCGTCGAGGGCTATATTACGAGCAAACCAAAAGCGGGATATTTTGTGGCGCGGATCGCGCCGATCGCGGCAGGCGCGCAAGAAACCGTACAGCGCGGCGAAGAGACAAGACGTGCAGACGGCGTGGAAGCGCGTGAGAGGTATGCGGACCGGCCGGTATGGAAGCAGCGAGGACACGCAAAGGGGCAAAAGGAAGAGGGGGCAGGCAATCCGGACGCGGATGCGGAAGCTTTCGGTGCCGCTTCTGCCGCCGGAAGAGCATCGACAGCGGCGTCATTTGCCGGCCCCGGCACCGCAGGAAGCAGCGCCGGCGCGCAGGCCGTCGGCGTGTATGACATCAACGATTTCACTTTTGAGTCCTCGCCGTACCGCACAGATCCGAGCTGCTTTGATTTTGTCAAATGGAAGAAGTGTGCGGCGCGAGTCTTTAACGAGTATTCAGAGCTGCTTCTGTATGAGAGCGACCCGCAGGGCGAAGCGGCGCTGCGTTTTGAAATTTCCAAATATCTGTATCATTCCCGCGGCGTGACGACGAGTCCGGATCGCATTGTCATCGGTGCCGGAACACAGCAGATTACCGGGCATCTTTGCCGAATTCTGCGCAAGATGGATATCCGTCTGGTCGCGCTGGAGGCCCCGGGTTATCTGCCGGTACAAAGCATGTTTCGAGATGGGGGATTTACGATTTCGCACATTCCGGTCGCCAAAGACGGCATTGAAATCGACAAACTGCCGACGAATATCGCGTCAGCGGTTTATGTCAGCCCGTCCAATCAGTTTCCGACGGGCGCGGTGATGCCGGTCGGCAGACGATATGAACTGATCGACTGGGCGGTCAGCAACCAAAGCATCGTCATCGAGGATGATTACGACAGCGAGCTGCGTTATTTCGGAAAACCGGTTCCGGCGCTGCAGGGTTTGGATCGGCACGACCGCGTGGTCTATCTGGGAACATTTTCTTCGACTCTGTTTCCGGCGATCAAGATTTCCTACATGGTTTTGCCGGAGAGCATGGCGGAGATTTTCCGCGAGATTAAAAACGAATACACGCAGACCTGCTCGAAGGCAGAGCAGCTGACGCTGGCCTTCTTCATGGAGGACGGATATTATTATACCGGAATCCGCAAGCTGCGCGGTTTGTACGCGCAGAAGCTGAACGCTGTGCTGCAGGCTTTCGCGGCGTATGGGGGCGGAATCGCGGCACCGCTCAATACCCATTCCGGCATCAATCTGACCGTCAAAGTCCGCTCCAAAAAGAAAGCCGACAGACTTTGCGCGGAGGCAAAATCCATCGGCCTGCAGCTGATCCCGCTGTCGGAGATCACCGACCAGGAAACCAGCGCCTTGAGCTTTTATTACAGCCAGCTGCCGCTTGGCGAGATCGATGGGCTGATTGCGGAGCTGATCCGGCGCTGGAAATCTTAAGCGGCTCGGATGCCGCCTGAAAACGTGCCGGAGCCTCTACACCAGCTCATATTTCACCAAAAATCTGGCGGCGTGAATCTGCTCAGGGAGCAGGCGCAGGGCGGCGCGGCTGAGAAAGAGGCTGCTTGCGCCTTTTTCCTTGAGGCTGTAGGCAATCAGGAAGACCGGAATATGCTGACCGGTGATGGCCTTGAAGTCCGCGAGCAATTCCTTGGGATTCGGCAGTCCGGATAATCCCGAAAAACTTCTGTAACGCTCGAATGCCTCTTTCGCCTCGGCATGCGCAGCCTGTACGGACGATGAGATCTTTTCGAGGAAAATCTCGCGTGTATAGAGAACGAGTGGGTCGAGGTCGAAGACGCGGGCACAGGCGTCGGCAGCTTTGAGTGTCGCTTTGTCGAACGTGCCTTTGGCAAAAGCAAAGTAGCTGCCGTCGAGCAGACCGAGCGCTTTCATGGTGTCCAGATATCCAAGCCGCATGATGCGCTTCGCGTTGGCGCGGTCAAAGATCAGAATGTTGCCAAGATCCCATTTCGGCTCAATGTAGACCAGATTCGGCGCTTTTTTGATGCTGTCGTATTTGACGAGTCCCATCCCCTTGAGGTTGACCGCGATGACATGCGTCGCTCCTTTTTGCATCGCCATATTGACCGGAATTTCGTCGGCATAGCCGCCGTCGATATAGTCCACGCCGTCGATTTCATAGCTGTGGATGGCAGGAAAGGCCGAGGCGCTGGCAACGATATAGTCGGTCAGGCGTCCGGCGGGAATATCCTCCTTGAACAGGTAATGCGCTTCAAAAGCAGGAAGGGAAACGACCGGGATGCCGTAGTCCATCGCGGCGCTGCGAATCTGATCTTCATCAATATAGGTGTCGAGCAGCTCTTTGAGCCGGGAAGTGCCGGCGCCATGGTGGAAGACGATCTCGCGCGCATATTCGATGGGCTGGCTGCCTTCCGGCACGTCAAAGACCATGTGCGTTTCGATTTCCCGCCATAACTGCGCAGTCAAATCTACGTCACCCTGCACGACCATGGCGGCGTTGATGGCGCCGACCGAGGTGCCGGTTACGATATCAATTTCAATCCCAAGTTCAGTCAGCGCCTGCCAAACGCCGGCCTCATACGCGCCGCGGGAGCCGCCGCCGCCCAGCACAAGCGCGGTTTTCTTTTTTTTGCTTTTCATAGATGAAGATACTCCTTTTGTTTTAGGCTGTGAGCTTTTGTGAAATTTACAAACTTCACGAATTTTACAAAAACTTTTGACTACCAAAATTTTAGCATAAATGGTATACTGTTAGCAAGAAAAAGACAAGAAAATCGGAGGGTAAGATGGACGCGAGACTAAAAGAAATCATCGACGAGAGTCAAAATATCGTGTTTTTTGGCGGCGCGGGCGTTTCGACCGAGAGCAATATTCCGGATTTTCGCTCGGAGCAAGGGCTGTATCACGCCAAACAGGCGTATGGCTACGCGCCGGAGGAGATTCTTTCGCATACCTTTTTTATACGGCATACGGAAACCTTCTTCGACTATTACAAGCATAATCTGATTTACCCGGACGCGCGGCCGAACAAGGCGCATCTGGCACTGGCGTATTTGGAGCGGCAGGGCAAGCTCAAGGCGATTGTTACGCAGAATATCGACGGCCTGCACCAAAAAGCAGGCAGCAGAAAGGTCTACGAGCTGCATGGCTCGGTTCTGAGAAACTACTGCATGGACTGCGGGGCAGCCTATGACCTTGACTATACGCTGGATTCCGCGCATTGCCGCGGCAGTATCCCGATTTGTCCGCAGTGCGGCGGGATCATCAAACCGGATGTGGTGCTGTATGAGGAAGCGCTGGATGAGGACTGTATGCTTGGCGCGATCCGGGCGATCGAAGCGGCGGATACGCTGATCATCGGCGGCACGTCCCTGGCGGTGTATCCGGCGGCCGGTTTGATTCGTTATTTTAAGGGTAAAAATTTAGTATTGATTAATAAGCAGCCAACGCCTTATGACGGCAGGGCTGATCTTGTCATTCATGACGCGATCGGAAAGGTGATGGAAATAGAACAATGAATATATTAGTGGCAAATGATGACGGCATTCAGGCAAAAGGAATCGCCAAGCTGACGGAAGCGCTCAGCCTGGCGGGACACGACGTTTATGTAATCGCGCCGAATGGGCAGCGCAGCGCTTACAGTCACGCGATCAGTATCAACAAGGACGTGCTGTTCAGCGAGGTGGAGGACTATCCGTTCGCCAAAGAGGCGTATATGGTTGACGGTACTCCCGCGGACTGTGTCAAGCTCGGTACTTTGTTTTTGAAGAAGCGCGGCATTCGGACGGAGGCAGTCTACACAGGCATCAATCACGGGGCGAATTTAGGTACGGATACGATGTACTCCGGTACGGTATCCTCGGCGGCCGAGGGCGCGTTTCTGGGCTTGCCGTCTGTTGCGGTTTCAGTCATCTCACATGAGCCGAAGCATTTTGAGGCAGCGTGTAAGGCAGCGGTAGAGCTATTGCCGTATGCCTGCAGCCATGTCGCGACCGGTTCACTCATCAATATCAACGCGCCGGACCTGGAAGCCTGCGAAATCAAGGGAACGAGGGCGGCCAGGCTGGGAAACGCCAAATATGATGAATGGTATTACGAGGCAGAGGACAACGGTGAAACCGTAACCTATCGCTATGCCGGTACGATGATTGAGGACGAAACCTGGACCGACGATATGGACACCAAGCTGGTACGCGAGGGCTATATCACAGTATCGGCAATCAAATATGATTTGAACGATTATGCGGGCTTTGAGGCATTAAAAAAATGGGAGGCAATCAAATGAGTTTATTACAGCAGATACAAACATGGAAAACAGAAAAAGAAGACGCGATCTGCGTTCTGATCGATATGCAGACAAAATTACTGCCGGCGATGTCCGACCCGCAAACTGTTGAGCGAAACGTGATTCGTCTGATTCAAGGCATGAAGGCTCTGGGAATTCCGACGGTCGTTACCCAGCAGTATACGAAGGGGCTCGGACCGACGGTTCCGGCGGTGGCAGAGGCGCTCGGCGCGTTTGAGCCGATCGATAAGACCTCGTTCAGCTGCATGGACGAGCCGGTATTCGCGGAGGCTTTGGAAAACAGCACCAAAGGCACAGTCATTCTTGCCGGTATCGAAGCGCATATCTGCGTGGTGCAGACCGCGCTGGATCTGATCCGGGAGGGCTACCGCGTGGCGCTGGTCACGGACTGTATCGATTCCCGTGATCCGCTGAACAAAGAACGGACAATCCTCAGACTCGCGCAGGAGGGCGTGGTCATCACGACCTATGAAAGCGTGCTGTACGAGCTCTTAGGCAGCGCGAAAGCGCCGGAGTTCAAGGCGATTTCGGCAATCGTAAAATAGTTTCTGCCGTCCGCGCTTCGGCGAAACCCGCAGCGCATACGGACTTGCGCGGACTGCGGACATAAACGCTGCGGCGATGGGTGCGTCCTGCCGTTTGCAGCGTACATCGAGAAAGGAAAAAGAAAAAACAAAAAGAGCTTTATGATATTTGAGAACACTTTTGAGAATTTGACAAAGGAGCAGATCGACCTGCTCAACACGTATTTTGATGGCTATGACTATCAGTCCTCGAGTCATACTTATATCGCCAATTATATCTGGCGCAACACGCATCAAATCAGCTGGCAGATCATCGGGGATTACCTGTGCATCGGGGCACTGGGCAATCTCGATCCGGAAGAGGATCCGCAGTATTTCATGTCTTTCCCGCTGACCAATACCGGCCGCTATGAGATATCAAAGCTGCGGGAAACGCTCCTTGCGGCGAAGGAGATTTTCACGGGGAACGGACAGAAACTGGAGCTGAGCCTGGTGCCGGAATCGCTGGTACCGCTGCTTACGGAATGTTTTCCCGAGGAGGGGGCGCTGTTCATCGAGCACGACCGGGATGATGACGACTACATCTACCTCAAGGAGGATCTGGTGAATCTGGCGGGGCGCAAGCTGCATACAAAGAAGAATCATCTTAACCAGTTTATGAAAAATTACGAGTTCACTTATGAAGAGGTGACGCCGGAGACGGTGCCGGAGGTTATGGCTTATATTGAGAGTAAGAACGCGTACAAGCTGGGTGAAACGCCGGAGGAGTGGAAGGAGATTCTGGAGCTCGAGACGGAGGCGATCCGCGAGCTTCTCAAGTTCGTGGGAAAAGGGCTTCTGACTGGCATGATTCGCATCCACGGCAAGATCGAGGCGGTGACGCTCGGGGAATTCGCGCGCACGAACAGCAAGGAAACGGTGCTGGTGCATGTAGAAAAGGCGGATGACCGCATCCGTGGCTTGTATCAGGCGATTAACCATGAGTTCTGTCTGCGCCTGCCGGAGGAAACGGTGTATGTCAACCGCGAGGAGGACATGGGGCTGGCAAATCTGCGTCTTGCCAAAATGTCCTACAAGCCTTGGAAACTGGCGCAAAAGTATACGGTTATTGTTAAATAAACTACTTTTGGTGAGGGGCTTGTTTTTTAACCGAAATTTAGGTAAGATATACAGGAAGAGATGTACCTTAAAAAGTACAAGAGATTTCGTTAAAAAAATAACGAAACTTCTTGCATTTTGTGTTATTGTGTGATTAAATAATGATAAGTCAAAAAACCAAAGTATTATTTATCTAAGGAGGATACATAAAAATGAGAGAAGTTGTAATTGTGAGTGCAGCAAGAACACCAATCGGCAGTTTTGGCGGTTCCTTGAAGGATATCCCTACCAGAAAGTTAGGCGCTATCGCGATCAAAGGGGCCGTCGAAAGAGCAGGCATCAAGCCGGAAATGGTTGATGAAGTTATCATGGGCGCGGTTCTGCAGGGCGGCCTTGGTCAGAACGTCGCAAGACAGATGACACTGGACGCGGGTCTGCCGATCGAAGTACCGGCTATGACCATCAACAAGGTTTGCGGTTCCGGTCTGAGAGCTGTAGAACTGGCTGCGCAGATCATTAAAGCAGGCGATGCTGATATCATCGTAGCGGGCGGTGCGGAGAACATGTCCGCGACAGCTTACGCGATGCCGGCAGCAAGATGGGGCGCAAGAATGAACAACACTCAGATGGTTGATATGATGGTAAACGATGGTCTTTGGGACGCGTTCAACGGTTACCACATGGGTATCACCGCTGAGAACGTTGCGGAACAGTGGGGCATCACCAGAGAACAGCTTGACGAGTTCTCTGTCATCTCCCAGAACAGAGCGGAAGCTGCGATCAAAGCAGGCAAGTTCAAAGATGAGATCGTTCCGGTAGAGATCCCGCAGAGAAAGGGTGACCCGATCATCTTCGATACAGACGAATTCCCGAAATTCGGCACAACCATCGAAAAGGTTGCGAAGTTAAAAGGCGCGTTCAAGAAGGATGGTATCGTAACCGCAGCAAACGCTTCCGGTATCAACGATGCAGGTGCTGCAGTTGTCGTTATGAGCAAGGAAAAAGCGGATGAATTAGGCATCAAGCCGCTTTGCACTATCAAATCCTATGCTTCCGCAGGTGTTGATCCGTCCATCATGGGCGTTGGTCCGATCCCGGCTTCCAAGAAGGCTCTGGACAAAGCAGGTCTGAAGATTGAGGACATCGACCTGGTAGAAGCAAACGAAGCTTTCGCTGCACAGTCTCTGGCAGTCAGAAAGGACCTCAACTTAGATCCGGAAAAGACAAATGTCAACGGCGGCGCAATCGCAATCGGACACCCGATCGGCGCTTCCGGCTGCAGAATCCTCATCACGCTGATCCACGAAATGATCAAGCAGGATTCCAAGTACGGTCTTGCGACTCTTTGCATCGGCGGCGGTATGGGAACTGCGTTAATCGTTGAAAGATAAGCAGACTGATCATATCAGATTCTTAATTTAAGACAATTATATAAAAGACCGAAAGGCGGGAAACAGACAGAACCCTGCTTTTCGGTCTTTTTTTATGATGCAGGAAATATCGCTGTGCGATATTTTCGGAATCATGACAAAAACACCTTACGAAGCGGTGCTCATGGGTGAGCGCAATGTGCGTATGGAAATCTCAGATTTCGTTATGCGCACTTTTGTTTTTATTCCGGAAATTTCCGGCATCCAAAGGTTTCGTTACGCGCGTGTTTGTCGTTTGTCATCCTCATTGGAGTCGAGCCATGCCATCGTATCCCGCAGGCTTGCCGCGAGGGAACGCGGCGCGTAACCGAACGCCTCCGCAGCCTTTTGATGTGAGAAAAAACCGTTGGAAGCCAGAACTTTGACAGAATACGGTGTAAAAAACGGTTTTTGCCCTTTGGCAAGACTCATTTTTTCAAAGAGCGGCGCAAGGCGCATTGCGGAACGCGGCGACAGGAAGATTCGGGGAAGTCTGTAGTCTGTGTCGTTTCTTGCGAGCGTGAGGATTTCCCGAATCGTGGCATAATGACCGGAGAGGATGTAGCTTTCGCCGGACGTGCCTCTTTCGGCGCAGGCAAGAATCCCCTCTGCGACGTCCCGTACATCGACAAAATCATAACCGCCGCGCACTGCTGCCGGAAGACAATGACGGCGAAAGGCAAGCAGAAGACGGGTGATCGCTCCGCCCGCGGTGTCTCCCGGACCGATCATGCCGGACGGCAGCACGATGCTGGCAGGCAGCCCGCGCCTGGCGGCATCGAGGACAAAACCGGCCGCGAAGGACTTGCTTTTTGCGTAAGGTCCGTTCGCCCTCCGCATGGCGTAACCAGCCGCCTCTGTGATGACCTCACCGCGCGGTCTTTCGGTAAGTGCGTGAACAGAGCAGACGTAGACTAGCTTCGCAATGTGACAGGCAAGACAGAAGTCTGTGATATTCTTTGTCCCGCGGATATTCACCTGATACAGTCCCTTCGGCGGCCGCGTCGCTACGGAGATCATGCCTGCGCAATGGATCAGACAGGTACGACGCGGTTCCTGTATGGTATCGAAAAAAGCCTGCAGGGAAGCTTTGTCGGTAACATCGCCGAAAATCGGTTCCACGGCAGCAGGCAGCTCCGCACGCAGCGGATCATCTGCGAGTACCAGAGCCGTCACGCGAGCGCCGCTTTTGATGAGCCGCTTGGTGAGGGTTTTTCCCAAAAATCCGGTGGCGCCGGTGATAAGATAGTGATCGTACATCGTCATGGTGAGTCCTCCCTTCTTTTTTATGCATGGAAATATCGCTGTGCGATATTTGCGGAATCACGACAAAAGCACCTTGCGAAGCGCCTGTCATGCATGGCAGGCATGTATGCAAAGGAATCGCAGGTTTCGTCATGCGCACGTTCGTGCTTTCCCTGCTTTTTGTGTAGGGTCTTAACCGTATTATACCCTTTTGCGGCAAATCGGTACAAGGAATGAGGGAGGAAACGCAAAAAACAGGGAGCAAAAGAAGAAAACCAGGGGTGACAGCGATTCACCCCTGTCAATTTCACCCCGCGGTCACCCGCAATGTCACCCGCGGGTCATCTTGTATGGGAACTCATTTCTTGTTAAAGTGGATTCGAAAGGCGATTCGGCCGGACACGCAAAAGGCTGCCCTGGGATCCGATCCTTCGGTACCTGCCGTGAAACAGCCCAAATCGCCGCAAAAGCTTGATTCATTCATTCACGCACTAATCTTTATTTATTTTCCCTAAAGGAGGAAATGATTATGGGTAAAAAAATTCCTATGTGGCAGACTTTGTTGGTTATGCTAGCCATGATTGGCTTGCTGATGTGGTCGATTATTAAGGATACCGGAGGGGAACCACACATTGCGTTGGTTCTCGCGGCGGCTTTTGCCGGCATTATTGCGGTTCTGAACGGGTGGAAATGGGCATATCTGGAACAAGGCATTTTGGCCTCGATTAACCGTTCCATGCAGGCAATCCTGATCCTCGCGATCCTTGGCTCGATCATCGCGTCCTGGATGGCAGCCGGTACGATTCCTTCGATGATGTATTATGGTATTAAAATCATCAGTCCGAAGGTATTCCTGGTAACAGGCTGTATTCTTTGCAGTATCGTATCTTTAGCGACAGGTTCGTCCTGGTCAACAGCCGGTTCCATCGGTGTTGCGCTGATGGGTGTCGGTACGGCACTCGGTTTCCCACCGGCGATGACAGCCGGCGCGGTCGTATCCGGCGCGTATTTCGGTGACAAGATGTCGCCGCTTTCCGATACAACCAACCTCGCTCCGGCCATGGCAGGCGCGACCCTGTTCAAGCATATCAAGCACATGATCTACACAACCGGAACTTCTTTGATTATCGCGTTGATTGTCTACGTTGTTATGGGACTGATGTACGCGTCAAAAAATGAACCGGACATGACTGTGATGAACGATATTCTTAATTTCATCGCGAATTCATCCAATATCAGTGTGCTGACGCTGATCCCACCGGCCTTCGTTATCACCGCGGTAGCGTTGAAGCTTCCGGCAATTCCGTCGCTGGTCGGCGGCGCGATGCTTGGTGTTCCACTGATGTTCTACAACCACGTGGCGATCGAAACGGTTTTGGAGGACAAGGTCATCAACAACATGTTCAGCATTCTCAATAACGGAATTTCCCTGGGTGTTGTTCCGGAGGACGCGAGTCCGGTTATCGCGGAACTGGCAGAACTGCTTTCGTCCAGCGGTATGCAGGGCATGATGTGGACCATTTCCATCATTCTTTCCGCGATGTGCTTCGGCGGTATTCTTGACTGTACCGGCATGATGGCATCGGTAGCGGCAATCTTCCTGAAAGTCGCAAAGGGCAGAGGCGGTCTGGTGCTTTCCACGAACCTGATGGCAATTCTGACGAACGCGGTTTGCTGCGACCAGTACCTGGCGCTGGTACTCCCGGGCAGAATGTTCAAAGAAGCCTTCGAGGACATGAGACTGAAGCCGGAAAATCTGTCGAGATGTCTGGAAGACTCCGGTACGCTGACTTCTAACTTCTTCGGTTGGAACACCTGCGGCGCGACGATGAGAAAATTCCTCAGTATCGACTCCAGCTACATCCCTTACGCGGTTCTGAACTGGGTAAATCCGATTATTTCGGTTATTTTCGGATACACCGGCATCACCATGACAAAGATGACGGAAGAAGAGTATCAGAAGATCTTACAGGAAAGAGAAGAAGAAAAGGCTGCGGCACTCAAGGCTCTGGAAGCTTAAGACCGCGTCATAATAATTATGGTTGAGAGGACGAGAGTCCTTCTTAATAACGAAGTGAATGAATAAAGACCGAAAAGGGCGCCGCAAGGCGCTCTTTTCGGTGCGATCGCGAGCCGCCGCGTGGAAGAAAGGCGAGGGGGCTCAAGGACGAGTGGATTTTGCGCGCGTCCGGCTTCGCGACGCGGGGCGCGAGGGACAGTTGCCGCGTTTTCGCGGCGGCTGTCCCTCGTTTTGCGCTCTGTGGGAAAGCGCGGGAGATGGCGGGCATGGGACGAAAAGCGTAAAAAAGGGACGAATATGGAAGAAAAATACGTGCAGGCATGTTAGAATAGTTCTAAAGAGTATATTTGCAAGGCACTTGAAGAGGAATGAATGATGAGAAGGCGCTCACACGCGCCGGAAAATCGCTGCTGATGAGGAGGTGGAATGGATGGAACATGCGATCGCGCTTGCATATCTGATTTCCTGTCTGCTGCTGGCGGCATCCTTTCCAATCGTGTTGATTCGCAAAAATCAGAACGGTACGGAGGACGTCTTTTTCGCGCATATTCAGGGTTTCCTTCTGCTCCTTTTGCTCGCGCTACTGTTTAATATGATGCTGCATTATTACCAGACCGTATTCGCGCCTGCGCAGCGGGATACTCCCTTGATGCTCTGCAATCTTCTGTGCGATCTCTGCGTTTTTTTCTGGATTGAAATGCAGCGCTGTGTTGTCACAAGCCGGCTGGGAAGTATGGTGCGAAAGCTGTGCCGCCTGTATCTGATCACGTATTTGAGCGTATGGATTCTGGCGAATACGCCGCAGCTGCCGAACAAAATCGTACTGTGGTATCTGGAGCTGCTCCTGCTGCTGTTTTTGTTGCTCCATGTCATCGCCTCGGGATTTGAACAGCTTCGGGGAAAATCCGCCGATCAATTATTTTTGCTGTACAGCATCGCGGTCAGCCTGCTGCTGCTCGCAGATTACGCGAGCTATATGTTTCATCCCCGCGGAGCGACCCCGCACACGCACCTGACCATCTGGTTTTGGGGGCTGATCGCCGCCCTGACCTTCGGACTGAGCCTGTATAAAGGGATTATGGCACCGGAGGCGCAGCCTGCGCGTGCGGCAGGGGAAAAAGAAGATAATTCGGAAATATCCGATTTTGAAACCGCGCTGCAGGCGGTAAAAAGGGATTTTGGCTTGACAGAACGGGAACTGGAGATTCTTCGGGCTTTCTCCTTTGAACATACGAACGCGAAGATCGCGGAGGAACTTTTTATCAGTGAAAATACCGTCAAGACACATATTCGCAGGATGTTCGGCAAGATGCAGTGCGGCAGCCGCGGAGAAGCGATCGAGGAAGTCAGGAAGCGTATGTAAAGCTCCGGCGGGAAGGCTTTAGGTTTGTGGGAGGAATGGCGCGATTCAGGGATAAACCGCGCTTTTGATATGGCCCGCATGAAGGTATAATATAGATAGAGGATGATTCAGCCATGCGAATGAATGATCCGACACTCCTTGTAAGCAGGTGATGCAAACTGCGGTTTGCGGCCCATAGATTGGAAACCGCCTGCCTGCTGACCCCTTCAGTGGGCAGCGGTTTCTGGTGTATGACCTTCGGTGCTCCCACGCGGGAGTTTTTGTAGCAGAAAGAAAAGGGATAAAAACAAAAAAACAGGGATGAATGTGTAAAAAGAAAGTGTAGACAGCCTCAGCATTTTAAGGTAAGATAGAAAAAATGCGAAAAAGGAGGGATAGCCATGAGAGTCGCGATTGTAGACGATGATAAGCGCGAACAGAAGAAGCTGGAAGAAAAACTGGAGATTGTCAGCGACATTCTGCATGTGCGGATCCTCCATCAAAAGTTCAGTTCGGGTGAGGAATTCCTGGCAGCAGTAAAAAAAGGAGAGATCTTTGATGTCGTGTTGATGGATATTTACATGCAGGAAGGCTTAAGCGGCATTGAAACCGCGGCGCTCATGCGGCAAAACACCATGGATAATATCCTGATCTTTGTGACCTCCAGCGATGAGCATATGGCAGAAGCCTTTCCATACCATCCGTTCGACTATATTACCAAACCGATCGCGGACGGTGAGATTCTGCGCGTGATGAGAGATGTGGCGAAAGTCCTTTCGGAAATCGAAAGTTATCTTGCGCTCGACGCGGGGAAGTACACCATCTATTTTTTACACTCCGAAATCCTGTACATTACGGCGGACGCGAATTATTGCGTGGTGCATGCCAAAGAGGAAACCTGCAGGGTACGGATCACCTTCCAGAAGTTTGAGGAAACGCTGGCGGAGGATACGCGCTTCTGCACGATCAACCGCGGGATTCTGGTGAACCTGGATGAGATCACTTCCATGCAGAATGGCATCTGCAGGATCAGCAACGGAGAAACTTTTCCGATCAACGCGCGCAGAAAGAGTGAGATCCAAGACGTTTTTACAAAATATCGATTTATGCAAAGGCGGAAAAGGCTGGCTCAAATGCCGCAGGCACCGCTTGAAGAATCCTGAAGAAAGGCAGAAATCGCGATGCACCTATATGAATTTTTCATGGCGGCTGTGGAGAATGCCGTAATTCTGCCGGTTGCGGTATTGATGCTGGCGCCTGTCAAAAACCATATCACGTTCCAAAAACGAAATTTTTATCCTGCCGCGTTGCTGACACTCGCGTTTAACGTACTGGCATTGGCCGCGCTGGAAACGTACCGGAACCGGTTCAGCGCTTTGGCTGTATGGGTAGTTCTGCTGATTATGCTGTTGTGCTGTTTCAGCATGATATCTCTGCAGCGGCATAAGCTCATGTATGTGTTTGCCTCGGCCGCGGCACTCGTCTCTTTCACCCATTTGGGAAAGATTCTGTTCGAGGCGTGGCTGTTTCCGGAAAAGGACAGCTTCATGCCGACGACTTGGGGACTTGTGTTTCAATGGGCGCTGCTTTTGCCGATGACAGCGGCGGCGTGGTTTTTTTTACATAAAAATTTTGTCTGGATCGCGGAACACTCCGAGAGTAAAAAAATCTGGAGATACGCGTGGATCCCATCGGCGGCGATCGCGGTCTGCGATACGCTGCTGGTTCCGACGAGCTACGAGGTGCTGCATTCCCGCGAGGTCAGGATCACACTGATAGCCGCGGCGCTCCTGCGCCTGCTCTTGTTTGTGCTTTTGCAGCTGATCTTTTATCAGGTGCTGCGCGCGGCGCTGGAAAAAATCGAAATCAACAAAAAGAATCTCGTACTGCAGCTGCAGGCACAGCAGTACAGGACACTGCGGACCTATTTGGACCGCACGCGGCAGATGCGGCATGACTACAAGCACGTCGTCCGCACTGTGCAGGAGCTTCGCAAGAGAGGTGACTATGACGGGATCGGCCGGTTTCTGGAAGAATATGAAGCTGTCTCGGCTTTTGGGAAGGAGCAGTTTTCCTTTTGCGCGCAGGCGTCGGTCAACGCTGTACTGAGCCACTATATCAATCTGGCGCGGCAACGGCAGATTCGGACAAAATGCGTGGTCAGCCTGCCGGAAGCGCTGACCGTCAGCGAGGTGGATCTGTCGCTGATCCTCGGCAATCTTTTGGAGAACGCGATCAACGGCTGCATGACCGTCCCTTCGTCGGAACGACATCTGGAGCTTTCGATTGATGTAACGGAAGACGCGGAGTTGTATCTTGTGATCCGCAATTCCTTCGATGGGATTGTTCAAAGGAGAGAGAATCGTTTTGTCCGCGCGCATGGCGGAGAAGAGGCTGAACGCGGTATCGGGATTTTTTCGGTGAAGGAAACCGCGGCGAAATATGACGGCATGACGGAATTTGACGCAGAGGGAAAAGAATTCTGCGCCTGCGTAATGCTGCGGACGCCAAAGAACGAAGGCGAAGACGATGACGCTCAGCGTCCGGACCTATGATGAAATACGGAAGGAGATGTGAGAGGTATGGGAGTTGCTGTACTTACTTCAAAAATCAATGATTCAACCGCGATATGCCGGAAACTGCTTGAGGAGACACTGAAACAGCGAAGATATTCGGAATATGTAGAGTTTGCGGATACGGTCGGCCTTTTGCAGTCACTCGATTGCTGCCGTTACGGTACGGTCATTTTGCGCGATGATATTTCGCACATGCTGGAAACCGCGCAGAAGATCAGAAGCAAGCATCCCAAGACACGCATTGTGTTTCTGACAGACCATGACGAGCTCCACGCGCGGGACTGCGGCATGCCCGCTGATTTTTGCGCGCCGGCCTATCCGGACGCGAATCAGATTACGCGTCTGATTGAAAATCTTTTTGTGAAAGAAATCGCAGCTAACTAAATCGCTTGCGATCAACTGCAATACACATGTTTCAATTTTCTTTTTTTGCACACCCCCGCGGCCGACAAACGA
>OLSK01000976.1_pt1 | contig 23028 bp, 18 predicted proteins | sample 1672781 | NCBI WGS metagenome assembly OLSK01 (sample SAMEA3136723, study PRJEB25190) | human gut metagenome | biome: human gut; feature: human-associated habitat; material: faeces | place: Austria | collected 2013 | reverse complement strand
CAAAGATTCCTGTTTTTTTACCGTCAAATTTAATCATTGATGTATCCTCCTGTTGTGATTTTTAATTTATTGTAACCACTCAGCATCCTTTCGGTGCTGAACAGTTATGAACTGTTTTCAGATAAATATGATGGGCAAACGCATTATTGCGACATCAGCTTATTTATATTTCATGTATTATACAACCAAAATTTCTGGATTTCTACTTTTTTCTTCTTGTTGAGAAATATTCTCATTTCAGACATGTTAAGATGGTTACCGGAAACCGTATTGCCAAAAGAGAGTAAAAAACTGAAGAAATATAAGAAAACCACCGGAAATTATACTCTTCAGTATTTCCCGGCGGTCATCAGTTCGTTCTCTATTTAAATTTTTACTTGTTTTCAATGTTTAAAATCACAGGAATTTACGAACATCCGCTCAATTTCCTGTTTGTCAATGTATCCACAGGCCTTCAGTCCTGTCAGAACTACATTGTTAAAACTGTCTTTTGATAATTTCTGGACTGTATTGTCATCCAGCTCAATGGTGCATACACTTTCATCTTTACAATCCGGATTTCTCACGATTTTATACATATTTCTTCTGCTGATCGCACCAATTTCTTCCAAAAGATTTACCATACGGTAAACCGTAGCTGATCCGATGCCCGGATCCAGGCGGGATGCATTGTAATAGATTTCTTTACAGCAGGAACACTCATTTTCAAGAATGACTTCCAACAGCATTCTTCTCTGTTTGGTAATCCTGCATCCTCGCTTCTTTAATTCCTGGATTACAACATCTTTCTGCATTCGGGTTCTCTGGTAATTGGGCTCTTTACAATTTTCCTGTCTCTGTAATGCTGCTGCTCCCAAAATCACATCATCCTTCCGCTTGTTAATTTCTGTTTCCTGACATATGGCTGCTGTTTGGCATCAGGTTTCAGTAATATGCCTGATTCTCAATGGCACCCTCTGCAGTGGCTGCAGTCTCCGCCACATGATGACTTGCCGCTTTTTTTGTCTCTGACGATTCCTCTTATGATCAGTCCGACAATTAAAATCAAAATTGCTCCTACAATCAATGTTCCCATAAATGACACCTCCTGCTTTATATCATTATCATACACATATAATCACTATACTGCAATCTGATAATCAGCAGTCCACTAACTGTGAAGATACGTTACTGTTCACTTCGTTCTCAGTAACACGCTCCGCGATGAAAAAGGTATGAAACAGTTGCAATTCTGTTTATCAGAACCCGCACCACCAGATGGGACGCAGGCTCTGATCTTATTACTGTTTTATCTGGCTTTTGCCATACCCTTTACCTTTACATTAAGGCTGCCGCTTTCCTTATAAGGTCTGAACAGCAGATATAAAAATCCGATGATAATTGCGAATGCAACCACTGTCCAGATACCGAAACCGCCGCCTGTAACCAGTGTACCGATCTGATAGATACACAGAGACACAAGATATGCAAGTCCACACTGATATCCGATTGCAAATAAAAACCATTTTGTATTGTTCATCTCTCTCTTGATCGCACCCATAGCTGCGAAGCAAGGAGCACAAAGAAGGTTGAATACCAGGAAGCCGTAAGCTGCGATCGGTGTCATGGCTGCTGCCAGGTTACCCCAGATCTCAGCACCGTCTTCTGCAACTTCTGCGAATCCATAAAGCATACCAAATGTAGCTACTACATTCTCTTTTGCGATCAGACCTGTAACAGCTGCAACTGCCATCTTCCATCCTTCGCCGGCTTTTGTCCAGCCAAGAGGTGCAAAGATCCATGCGATTGCTGTACCGATCTTAGAAAGGATACTCTCGTTAAGTTCTTCAACCATACCGAAGCTTCCGCCTTCCCATCCGAAGCTCATTAAGAACCACAGAATGATTGTTGAAAGAAGGATGATTGTTCCGGCTTTCTTAATGAAGGACCAGCCTCTTTCCCACATACTTCTTAAGATATTGCTGACTGTTGGCCAGTGGTATGCAGGAAGCTCCATAACGAACGGAGCCGGATCACCGGCAAACATTTTTGTTTTCTTTAAGATGATACCGGAGCAGATAATTGCTGCAATACCGACAAAGTAACAACTTGTTGCAACCCATCCGCTGTTTCCGAAGAATGCACCTGCGATCATGGCAATGATCGGAAGTTTAGCTCCGCAGGGAACGAATGTAGTTGTCATGATTGTCATCTTTCTGTCACGGTCATTCTCGATGGTACGGGAAGCCATAACACCGGGAACGCCGCAGCCGGTGCCGATCAGCATGGGGATGAAGCTCTTGCCCGAGAGGCCGAATTTGCGGAAGATGCGGTCCATGATGAAGGCGATACGGGCCATGTAGCCCACATCCTCCAGAATGGCCAGCATGAAGAACAGCACCAGCATCTGCGGAACGAAGCCGATCACCGCGCCCACGCCGGCGATGATGCCGTCGCACACCAGGCCCACCAGCCAGCCGGCGGTACCGATGCCCTCCAGCCAGCCGCGCACGGGCTCCTGAATCCATTCGCCCACGAATACGTCATTGGTGAAGTCGGTCACCGTGCCGCCCAGAGTGGAAACGGCGATGTAGTACACGCAGAACATGATGACCACAAAGATCGGCAAGCCCAGGATACGGTTGGTAACCACGCGGTCGATCTTCTCGGAGGTGCTCATCTTGGCCGGGGCCTTGGTGAGGCACTCGTCGATGATGTGCGCGATGACGCCGTAGCGCTCGCCGGTGATGATGGACTCAGCGTCATCGTCGCAGTCCTGCTCGCACTGAGCGACCAGCTCTTCGACGCGAGCGGCCTTCTCCTTGGTGAGGTTGATGAGCTTGCAGGCGTCCGCATCGCGCTCGAACAGCTTGACGGCATAGTAGCGGCGCTTGTTGGCGGGAACGCTTGCAGGCAGGTTATTCTCGATGTGGCCCAGAACGTCCTCGATGGAGGAGTCGAACTTGTGCTCCGGCACCTGGCCCTTGGAAGCAGCGGACTTCTTAACCTGCTCGAACAGCTCCTTGATGCCCTTGTTCTTAAGAGCCGAGATCATCATGACCGGGCAGCCGAGCTTCTTGGAGAGCTTGTCCGTGTCGATCTTGTCGCCGTTCTTCTCGACCAAGTCGGCCATGTTGAGGGCAACGACCACGGGCAGGCCGGTCTCGATAACCTGAAGCGCCAGGTACAGGTTGCGCTCGAGGTTGGTGGCGTCGACAACCTGGACGACCACATCAGGCTCGCCGCTCATGAGGTAATCGCGCGAGCACTGCTCCTCAGGGCTGTAGGGGGAAAGCGAGTAGATGCCGGGGAGGTCCGTGATGGTAACGTTCTTGTCGCTTAGGAGCTTGGCCTCCTTTTTCTCAACCGTGACGCCGGGCCAGTTGCCAACGTAGCCGTTGGCGCCGGTGATCAGGTTGAAAAGCGTGGTCTTGCCGCAGTTGGGGTTACCCGCCAGCGCGACATGGATCTGAGAATCCGCCATTCAATCCTTCTTCCTTGTGTGCCCGCGCTGCTTTCTCCGCGCGGGCTGGATAATGTGCTTCAAAGTTGCTGCATTAAGTTAGAAATACCTAACTTTATCTGCAGAAATATGCGCCACGAGTCCTTACTGAACCTCGACGACGGCGGCCTCCTCCTTGCGGATGGAAAGCTCGTAGCCGCGCACGTTGATCTCGACCGGATCACCGAGCGGCGCGACCTTCACGACCTTGAACGAAGTGCCCTTGATGAGCCCCAGGTCCATAAGGTGGCGGCGAAGCGCACCCTCACCGTGAAGCTTGACGATGGTAGAGCTCTCGCCCACCTTAACGTCACTCAACGTCTTCATCCTCTTGTCCCCCTTTCGGTTTTTATGAAATGCTGCTGACTAACCGACGGTCATGATGTGCATGGCAACCTTGGAATCGATACCAAAGCGTGCGCCCAGCACGGTGACGATGATATTGGCGCCACTCGAGCTCACCACGTGGATTTCGTTGCCCTCGACAAAGCCGAGGTCCTTGAGGTGGTGCTTCATGTCCTCATTGCCCTTTACACGAGACACGCGCACGGTTTCGCCCGCTTTTACCATCGAAAGCGGCATGGCCGGCATTTGCGGTCCGCAAGACATGAGTGGCTCCTAACGTCAGTTCGTCCTCAACATCGACGCGATAAAAGTTAACCACGTCTATGTTCGCTTTAGTAAACTAGCACGTGGTTAACTTTTTGGAAAGGGTCCCCATTCAGATTTCGAAAAAGTTTCCTATACGAAACAAAAGGGCGCGGCAAAGAGCTGTCCTTTGCCGCGCCCTGTCATGCTTAGAGCGAGAGGTTTCTGATCGACGTAACGCAGGAAGCCTCATCTACGCCCGAAACGCGAAAGATGATGTCCTCGCCGCACTCGCCGTAGAGAGCCATGAGTCCCATGACATCGCGGCCATCCGTGTGGCGATCGCCGATGCTGACTGACACGTCGCTACGATGCTTGGCAATGATGTCATAGAGCAGCGCAACCGGGCGGGCATGTAATCCCAACGGATCTTTAATCGTCTTTGTAAACTCGACCATGTCCCCTCCCACGACATCGCACATTCGGCCGGCAAAACCCAGCCACGTGGTAGCTATTGTACCGTTAGATGCTTCTCGAGAGCTCCTCTGAACACCTCGTGGTCAAAAAGTGGCAAATATGAGTACTGTCACCAATTTAGTAGCAGCAAAATCGAGAGCAAATTGCCTAATTTGAGCGATTCGAAGAGGTTGAAAGCCGTCAAACGCCCTTTAAAGGGAGTTAGATAAATCGATTTTGAGCCCATTTTCGCTCAGAGCAGGCCGAAAAATATGGCACTTCTTTTGCAACAGTACTCATATTTGGCATTTTTTGACCACGGGGGCCAAGACCATGCCCCAAAACACAAAAGGAGGGGCCTCGTAAGGCCCCTCCTTAGGAAAGGGAATCGATTTATTCCACAGCCGTAGATTAATCCTAGCCGCTACTCCATCATATCGAGGACGGAAGGGCGAAGCTCGTTCTCGGCGGCCTCGGGATCGGTCTCGCGCAGGCGGTTGATGTAGCGGTTGTACCACATCACGGCAAGGCCCAAGAAGACAACCACGCCGCCAACGTTGTAGACCAGCGTCAGCCACAGCGGCTGATCGAGCGGAATGGTGCCGCAGATAAGCACGAAGCAGAAGACCACAAGCAGGAATGCAGCAATGACCAGGCCAAAGGTGCGCGAACCCATGCGGAAGCCACGGGGAGCAGCGTCGAAGTTCTTGCGCAACATAAAGTAGGCAAGCAAGATCAGCAGCGGCGGGAGCAGAGCGGTGGCAGCCGTCATGTTGGTGACGATCATGAGCAGGTCGTCGAGGTTACCGGAGCCCAGGGCCGGGATGATCAGGATGGGGACGACGATGGCGAACTGCAGCCAGGCAGCGCGGGCAGGAATGCCGTGCTCGTTGAGCTCGACGATCTTGCTACCAAAGACGCCCTTGGGGATCTCGGTGAAGAACACCTTGATGGGAGCGGAGGTCCACATCATGAGGGAGCCCAGCGTGGCGGCGAGAAGGATCAAGCCGATGGCGCGCGTAGACACTTCCATGGGAATGCCAAAGTGGGCAAAGACAGCGCCGAATACGTCGAAGATACCGGTGGAGATGGCAACGCCGCCCTCGGGGATGAACAGGTTAACCAGCAGCGAAGCGCCTGCATACAGAAGGCCGATGGTCAGGCCGGCGATAACGACGGTGCGCACGAAGGCCTTGACGCCACCCTTAAGGTCGTTAAGGAACACGCCGACAGACTCAGCGCCGCCAACGCCCTGGATGATCCAGGCAAGCGTACCGAAGAAGCCCCACGCAGTTGCGAAGTTGCTCATGTCGGGAGCCATGTTAGCGGGAGTAGGAGCCGTAGCGAACTCAACGCCGCCAAAGGCAGCAGCCAGGGACAGCAGGATGAACACGGCGGTCAGGCCGAGAGCCGCGGTCGAACCGAAGGAGGAAATGGAGCCGATCCACTTAGCGCCCTTGGTCGAAACCCACGTGGCGATAGCAAAGACGACGATCTCGATAATGGTGATCCACAGCTGCGAAAGCTCGGCGTTGGCACCAAAGAACACGTAGCTCGCGTAGATGATGACGTTGGGCAGGACGGACGCAAAGAAGAACAGGTTAACAAACCAGTAGCTAAATGCCGTCAGGAACGCCCAGCGACCACCCATCGAGGTCTTAACCCATGCGTACACGCCAGACTCGGAGTCCTTGTTGAGGCCGACGAACTCGGCGGTAACCAGGGTATAGGGGACAAAGTACAAAAGCGTGGCGAAGAAGAACGACGGCGCAGCTGCCAAGCCGATGGCCGCGTTGTTGTTGATGATGTTCTTGATACCGAACACGGCGGCGACCGTCATGCCCAGCAGAGCGAACGAACCAATCGTTCCTCGTTTTTCAGAGCTCATAAGCCCTCCCAATCATCTGTTAAATGTCATCTAAAACCGTCCGAGCTGCAAGTGCAAACACGGACGGCGCACCTGCTAAGGGGAATGGGGAAAAGGGAGTCAACAAAGCCATCCCCCTTAACGGCGCGAAGCAAACGTCCAGGCGGACGAATACTACTTGTTGGGGAAGGAATAACCTTCGACTGTCACGTGCAGTACCACGACGCGGGGATCCGCGGCATCGGCCACGACACGGTAGGCCTCGTCAATTTCGACGACGGCAACGCCGCCGGCGGGAATCGTCACGGTCTCCCCCGTACCCTCAAAGCGCTCGCGATCATCGATATCGCTGTAGGCGCGCGTACAGGTAAGATCGGCCTTGGAAGCCACCTCAACGGTCAGATTGCCGTCGAGCGGGGCGAGCACGGCATGGTAGCGACGGTGACCGACCAGATCGGCAGTAGCCGCCTCGTGGGCGTTCACCCACCAATACACCAGCGAGTCGCCGATAGAGTACGCCACATCGTGCTGCAGTTCAGAAACGCCGTCGAGTGCCTGACCGGTACGCATCCACTTCTTGACGGACTTCATCTGGGCGTCGAAATCGGCACGCGAGTTAAAGATATGCATGACTTATGCCTCCTTAATGGGTGCCAGCGCCTGAGCCAGATCGGCAGACGTCAGCGGTCGCAGGGACACCTCAAAGCTGAAGTTCTCAAAACGGGTGCGATAGGAATCGAGCACCTCGGAACCCCAAGAGTTCGAGCCAAGGCCGAGCAGCTGGTCGTTGATGTTAACCGTGACCGTGTCGCCCGGAACAAGGTCGTAAACGTGCTTGGCATTATCAATAGCCTCGCAGCTATAGGGCCATGCCGAGAACGAGAACGGGTTGGAAGCGGCGTCGGCCGGACGAGTCACCAGCACGCCATCACCGTGGCTAGAGCGCAGGGCAACCCAGCGGGTACCCTCGCGGTTGGCACAGTCCTGAGGCATAACGTAGGGCGTGAACATGTCGTCGACCGTAGTGCGGTAATGACCGACCGGGTTGGCACGCAGCGAGTCCGGATAGTTCTCGCCCGGGCCGTGGCCATACCACTCGACGGCACGATCGCAACCGGGAACCTCAAAGGAGATGCCGATGCGCGGGATAATGTCCGAATAGTCGCCGTAGGGCTCGCCGGAAACCTTGAGGTCGACGCGACCGCTCGGAAGCACGGTGTAGACAAGCTCGACGCGCATGCCGAACGCGCGGACGGGAGGAGCAATACGTTGGCTCACGGTAACGACGACCGCATTGCCGTCCTGCTTCCAAAAAACCTTGCGGGTGGACGTCTGCATTACATCAATGAAGTTGTCCTTCCACAGGGAGTCGTACTCCTGGGCGTGGTTGTCGACGAGCGGATGCCAAAAACCAACCTGGGGACCAGAGGCCATGACGTCACGGCCGGATGCCTTCCACTTGCTCACGGTGCCGTTTACCTTGCTGAAGGTCAGCTCGCCGTTGAGGGAGTGAATGCGAATCTCCTGCTCGGTCTCCTCGACCGTAAGCTCAGGACGAGCTGGGGCGGCGATGGCCGGCGCCGGATGGTTTGCGATGGCAAACTGGCTTGCACCCAGCTGGAACATCGGCTCGCACCAGACGTGAGCGGCCATGGTGTAGGCGCGCACGGTCAGCAGGGTCTCGCCTACCGCGGCCTCGCGAATCACCAGCGGAAGCTGGACGGACTCGCCGGGGGCAACCGCACCGGGCATGAGCGTCTTGCGGCAAACCACGTCGCCGTCCACCAGGATCTCCGCCGACAGGCAAACATCCTCGAGGGTGGTAAACCAACGCTTGTTGGTGACGGTCAGCTCGCCCGCCTCGGCATCGTAGGCCATGCGAACCGGGCAGATGACCTGACCATACTCAGTGAGACCCGGGCTCGGCTGCTGCCAAGGGAACACCATGCCGTCGATGCAGAAGTTGCTGTTATTGGGGTAATCGCCGTTGTCGCCACCATACATATCGTAGGCAACGCCGTCCTCGGTCACAGCAGCCAAACCGTGGTCGCACCATTCCCAGATAAACTGGCCTTGGATGCAATCCCAGCGATCGAAGACCTCCTGGTACTCGGACAGACCTCCGGGGCCATTACCCATGGAGTGGCCATACTCGCAGTTGATGCGCGGCTTGGGGAACGGATGCTCACCAAAGTCGTTCATCTGCGACACACGGGAGTACATCGTGGAAATGACGTCGACGGTATCGGCGTTGCGGTCCTCCTCGTAGTGGACCGGACGACCATCGAGCTCGTGAGCCTTGGCGTACATCGCGCGGATGTTGCAGCCATAGCCGCTCTCGTTGCCCAGCGACCACATGATGATGCACGCGTGGTTGCGCTCCTGCATCACCAGGCGCTCAATACGGTCGACGTAGGCCGGCTCCCATGCCGGGTCGTCGGTAACCAGGGCGATGTTGCCGATATTCTCGAAGCCGTGGCTCTCCATATCGGTCTCGGCGACCAGCATGATGCCATACTCATCACACAGCTCGTAGAAGCGCGGGTCATTGGCATAGTGAGAGGTGCGCACTGCGTTGATGTTGTGCTGCTTCATGAGCTCCAGGTCGCGGCGCATGCGATCGAGGCCCACGGCGCGGCCCTTGTGATCGTCGTGATCGTGGCGGTTGACGCCATGCATTTTAAAGTAAGTGCCGTTGAGGTAGATATGATTGCCCTCGACTGTCACCTCGGCAAGACCCTGGCGATGCGGGACGTACTCGCTCACCTTGTCGCCGTCGTAGACCTCAAACGTAAGATCGTAGAGGAAGGGGTCCTCGGGATTCCAGAAGTGGGCATCGGTCACGCTGCACTCGGCATGGCTGTCGACGCACTCACCCGTAGCCACCACGTTCTCGCCATCGCTGAGCGTAAACACAACGCGGGAAGCGCCCTCGGCAACCGTATCGAGCGTGATCAGAGCGGCATCGCCCTCGCGGTGCGTGCGGAACCTAAAGTCGACCAGGTGCGCGGCGGGACGCTGCATAAGGTACACATCGCGGAAGATGCCCGAGGCCCACCACATGTCCTGATCCTCGATGTAGCTGCCATCGCTGTACTGCAGGACCTTGACCGCAAACAGGTTGTCGCCCTCGACGAGCGCGTCGGTCACGTCGAACTCGGCAGACAGGCGCGAGCCCTTGGTCATGCCGATAAACTGGCCGTTGACGTACAGCTCGCCATAGCTCTCGATGCCGTCGAAGCGAATGATCTCGCGAGCGCCGGCGGGAACAGCGGGAAGATTGACGATGCGCTGGTAGACGCCCGTGGGGTCGTCGGAGGGAACGAACGGCTGGTCCACCGGGAACGGGAAACCCTCGTCGGTATAGGCAAGATTGCCATAGCCGTCCACCTGCCACAGGTGCGGAACCTCCACGTGATCCCACTCGGGCTTGTACGTGGAGAGTTCCTCGTTGGAGACGGCAGCGGGGCCCTCAAAGAGGCGGAACTGCCACGAGCCGGACAGCTGGACAAACCCGCGCGACAGCTCGCGGCTGTACGTTGCAGCGAGATCGGCGGTCTCGTAACCCATAAAGTACGCATGGGGTGCCAGGCGGTTCCTGTGGGTGAGCGCTTGGTTTTCCCAATCGTTAATGGCGTCCATGGTGATGCTCCTTCGTCATCGTAGTAATTCTTGTGCAACCGGTTGTCCTTATCTTACGGGCGATGTAAAAAACTGTGCAACCGGTTGTCCGCTGAACGGTCGATTTGGCCGGGTTAACGGTGCAACCGGTTGTACAATCGCAACACTTATGTCACCCTGAGTATCGAAACTCAGCGCAAGACATCGTTCTTAAGCTCGTAGGCAACCTCCACGCCCGCTGATATCTCATCCACACGAGACGTATTCGATTCCGGCTTGGTTGCAAAACGACACCGGTCACCGGATATCATGAACGCTGTTCAGGCGCACTATAGTAAGCTGTATCCGCACTAGCCCGTATCAGTGACAACATCGACCGCATTTTCCAGGAGACGCCATGACCCAACCAGTTCGCACCGCACCTACGCTTGCCGAGGTTGCCGCAGCTGCCGGCGTGTCGCGCTCCACGGCATCGCGCGCCCTCAACGATTCGCCCCGCATTAGCGAGGAAACCAAAAAGCGCGTCCGCGCGGCGGCCAAGGAAGTCAATTTTGTCCCCAACGCTCGTGGCCGAGCGCTCGCTGTCGGGCGCACGGAAATCATCGCCGTGCTCGTGACCGAGCCTCTGAGTGAACTCTTCAGCGACCCCACCTATAGCGAGTTTTTGAGCGGCATTACCGAGGAACTGTCGGAGTCGTCCTATCTGCCCGTTATCTTGCAGGCGTCTTCTACGCATGAGCGCAACCGCGCACGCGAGCACTTTGAGCGCCGCTCGTTCGACGCCGTGATCGACGTCTCTCCCTACAAAGGCAGCGAGCTGCTCGAGGTGCTGCGCGAGCTGGGCGTACCCACCGTGTTGTGCGGCCAGCTCGAGGGCCACCCCTATCGCGATGTGTTCTCGACGGTCTACTCTGACGATGAAGAGGGCGGACATTTTGCGGCACTCGCCATGAAGGATCGCGGGCGCAAAGATATCGTCGCCGTGTTGGGACCGCAAGACAACCCCGCTGTTGTCGACCGCCTGCGCGGCTACCGCGCCGTCTTGGGCGAAGACCTCCCAGACGCAAACGTTATCTATACCGGCTGGAACAGCGGAGACGGCTATCAGGCCATGCACCAGATCCTCGCGCGCGAGATTGCTTTCGATGGCGTGCTCTGCGGATCGGACCGTATCGCGGCTGGCGTCATCACCGCACTCAACGAGGCAGGCCTATCCGTTCCTGCGGACGTTTCTGTCGTCGGCTTCGACGATCACGAGATTGCGGCGCGCTGCGTCCCCGCGCTCACGACCGTCCGCCAGCCCCTGCGCGAAGAAGGACACATGGCCGCCAACATTGCGCTCGACATGATCAAGGGTGCCGAGCCCACCACCACCGTCATGCACATGCAGCTCGTTCAGAGAGACTCGCTATAAGAAACTGGGACAGGCTTTCTGCCAGACAGTTGTTGCGGAAAGCCTGCCCCGTTTTGAGCGCTCATTCTGGGGCACAGTTTCCGTTAGACAGCTCAACCGGAAACTGTGCCCCATTATTTTGCCGAATTCTGGGTCGCGCTTTCCCAGAGGACCCCCCTTGGGAAAGCGCGACCCGTTCTGGACGCAAATTCCGGGTCGTAGTTTCCGCGACGCCCAGTCAACCTATACCCTCGCAACCTCGGCGTATAAAAAACGAGGGAAGACACACGTCCTTCCCTCGTTGCAAGCAAGATGTAGCCGCTCGCCTACATCAGGCGCAGGCTGACGTCCTTGAGCTGGGCGCCGCTAACGGCACTCGGGGCGCCCGACATAAGGTCGGAGCCGCTGGCCGTCTTGGGGAACGCCATGACGTCGCGGATGGAGTCGGAGCCGGTGAGCAGCATGCACACGCGGTCCAGGCCCAGAGCGAAACCGCCCATCGGGGGCGCACCAAACTTGAGGGCCTCCATGAGGAAGCCAAACTGAGACTCGGCGCGCTCCTCGGTAAAGCCCAGGAGCTTGAGCATGGACATCTGCATCTCGGCGTTGTGGATACGCATACCGCCGCCGCCGGCCTCAAAGCCGTCCATGACAAAGTCGTAGGTGCAAGAACCGGCTGCCAACGGGTCGGCCTCGATCTTGGCGATGTCGGTCTCGGTCGGCAGGGTAAAGGGCTGGTGCTCGGCTGCATAGGCCTTGCGGTCCTCATCCCAGTGGAACAGCGGGAAGTTGACGACCCACAGGAAGTCGTGACCCTCGCGCTTGATCTCGAGCGCGTTGGCCATGTGCGAACGCATGCCGCCCAGGATCTCGTCAGAGAGCAGACGCGGGCCGGCGGCGAACATCACAAGGTCGCCGGGCTCGACGTCCATGCGCTCGCGCAGAGCCGCCATCTCCTCGTCCGAGAAGAACTTGACGATGGGGCTGTTGATGGAGCCGTCCTCGCGGAAAGCGATCCAGGCCAGACCCTTGGCGCCGAACGTGGAGGCCACGCCGGCAAGCTTATCGATCTTGGCACGTGCCCAGGCACCGGCGCCCTTGGCGTTGATAGCCTTGACGACAGAGCCTTCCTCGTTTGCGGCAGTCGCAAAGACCTTGAACTTGGAGTTGGCAAAGATGTCGGTCAGGTCGACCAGGTGCATGCCATAGCGGGTATCGGGCTTGTCGGAGCCATAGGTGTCCATGGCCTCCCAGTAGTCCATGCGACGCAGCGGCGTGGGCATCTCGACGCCCATGCGGCCGAAGGCGTCGGCCAGGACCTCCTCGAGCGCGCTCATGACGTCATTCTGGTCCACGAAGGACATCTCGATATCGACCTGAGTGAACTCGGGCTGGCGGTCGGCACGCAGGTCCTCGTCGCGGAAGCACTTGGCAACCTGGTAGTAGCGCTCGACGCCACCGACCATGAGCAGCTGCTTCAGGAGCTGCGGGGACTGCGGCAGGGCGTAGAAGTTACCCGGCTGGATGCGGCTGGGGACGATGAAGTCGCGGGCGCCCTCGGGCGTGGACTTGAACAGGGAGGGCGTCTCGACCTCCATGAACTCACGGTTGTGCAGCGCCTCGCGAATGGCAAAGGTGAAGTCGGAGCGCAGCTTGAGGTTGGCCATCATTTCGGGACGACGGAGGTCCAGATAGCGATAGCGCAGGCGGGTGTCCTCGCTGGTCTCGATGCCGTCCTCGATCTGGAACGGCGGGGTGACGGACGTGTTGAGCACCTCGGCGTGGTCGGTCAGGACCTCGATCTCGCCGGTCGCGAGCTTGGTGTTGGTGGTCTCCTCGCCACGGGCGCGCACGACGCCGTGGATCTTGATGGGCCACTCGGGACGCATGGTCTCGGCGATCTTAAAGGCATCGCCATCGGAGTGCTCGGGGTCGAAGGTGAGCTGCGTGATGCCCTCGCGGTCGCGAAGGTCGCAGAAGATAAGGCCGCCGTGGTCGCGGCGACGGCTCACCCAACCGGTGAGGGTGACCTCTTCGCCCACGTTCTCGAAGCGAAGCTCGCCGCAGGTACGGGTGTGCATGGAATGCTCATCGATGGGACGGGTCTGGCTCATACCAGTGATCCTCCTTTATGGATCTGTGCCGCCCCGTGTCGTTCCGGGCGGCGTCGTACAGATTTGCCCAGCCTGCGTAAACCGCGCAGCCGGACATGGCGTTCTATCTTATCGCACCCACGTCGATGTACCGCGAAAAAGTAACTCTTGCCCAAAGACTTGACGGAGACGAAACAATTGACGCACCGCGGCACCCGCCCGCGCTCGTCACGTGCGACAATATGCCCCAATAAAACAGCACTCGGAAAGGCCCGCCATGACTGCACGCCTCATCGTTATGGATATCGACTCCACGCTCATCAACCAGGAGGTCATCGACCTGTTGGGCGAGGAGGCCGGCGTAGGCAAGCAAGTGGCGAAGATCACCGAGCGCGCCATGCGCGGCGAGCTCGACTTTAAGCAGGCGCTCGAGGAACGCGTGGGGCTGCTTGCCGGCTTGGACGAGAGCGTGTTCGAGCGCACCTTTGAGCGCGTGACGTTTACCCCCGGCGCGCTGGAGCTTGTGCGCTCGGCGCACAGCAAGGGCTGGAAGGTCGGCGTGGTAAGCGGCGGCTTTCACGAGGTCGCCGATAAGATCGTGGCCGCCGCGGGCATCGACTTTTGCCTCGCTAACCGCCTGGAGGTCGTGGACGGCAAGCTCACCGGCAAGCTGGCGGCAGACATTGTAACCAAGGAGTCCAAGCTCATCCAGCTGCTGGACTGGGCAGTCGAGTGCGGTGTCGATATGGCCCACACCGTCGCGATCGGCGACGGGGCAAACGATATCCCTATGATTAAGGCCGCGGGCACGGGCATCGCGTTTTGTGCCAAGCCCAAGACGCGCGAAGCCGCCCCGTTTGCCATCGACGAGCGCAACCTGATGCTCGCCATGGACATCATCCTGCGCGACTAGTCAGTTTGCCTCACAACTTCATCTAATCTGACATGTCAGATTTCCGAACAATTATGCTCTAATGTTCGGAAACAACCCTTCGCGTGCTAAACTATTCTGCGTCGAAGGGAACTTATATGGACAAACGAGATCTTGAGCAATTGCTAAGTGACGTGGCAGACGGAAGCATTATGCCGGCCGATGCCCTCACGCGCATCCAGACGGCGCCAACCGCCGATCTGGGTTTTGCGCAGCTCGATCTTTCACGCGGGGTACGCCAGGGAGCCGGCGAGGTTGTCTACGGTGCCGGTAAAACCGCCGAGCAGATTGGCGCCATTATCGAGGCGCTGCGCGATGCCGGCCAGGAGCGCATCCTGGTCACGCGCCTGGACAGCGAAAAAGCGGCCCGTACCTCGGAGCTCCTCGACAACGGCATCGACCTGGGATATGTCCCGGACGCACAGCTCGCCCTCGTGGGCGGCAAGCCCTCCCCTACCGGCAACGGACGCATCGTCGTCGCCTGCGCCGGCACAAGCGACCTGCCCGTCGCCGAAGAGGCGGCACTGACGGCCGAGTTCTATGGCAACGAGGTCGACCGCCTCTACGACGTGGGTGTTGCCGGCCTGCACCGCCTGCTCGCGCATGCCGAGGAACTTGCACAGGCGCAGGTGGTCATCGCCATCGCCGGCATGGAGGGCGCGTTGGCGAGCGTTGTCGGCGGCCTGGTGAGCTGTCCGGTCATCGCCGTTCCCACCAGCGTGGGCTACGGCGCAAGTTTTGGTGGTGTAGCCGCACTGCTCGCCATGCTCAACTCCTGTGCCAGCGGCGTATCGGTCGTCAATATCGACAACGGCTTTGGTGCCGCCTACCAGGCAAGTCTTATCAATCATCTGAGCGCCGGCACACCCCGCGCCCGCTAAGGAGCATTCCATGTCCAATCATCAGCACACGCTTATCATCGACGGCACCTCGGGCATCAGCGGCGATATGACCGTCGCAGCCCTGCTCGACCTGGGCGCCAGCGAGGGGCACCTGCGCGAACAGCTCGCCACGCTGCCGGTCGACGGCTTTTCGATCGCCGTCACGCGTGCAAACAAGCATGGCATCGACGCCTGCGATTTCGACGTCCAGCTTGCAGAGGAGCTCGAGAACCACGATCACGATATGGCCTGGCTCTACGGCAACGAAGCAGCTGCCGAGCACACGCACGAGCACGAGCACCACCATCATGAGCACGACGAGCACAGTCACTGCCACGAACATGATCATGAGGCCCACGGCCATGACCACGAGGGCCATCATCACGCCCACCACCATCACCACCGTTCTTTGGCGGACGTCACTGCTATCATCGACGGCTCGCAGCTAAGCGATGGCGCCAAGCGTCGTGCGCTCGCCATCTTTACCGCGCTCGCCGCCGCCGAGGCAAAGGCTCACGGCAAAACGCCCGACACCGTCCTGTTTCACGAGGTGGGCGCCGTCGACTCCATTGTCGACGTCTGCTCTGTCGCCATCTGCCTCGACGACCTGGGTATTGAGGACATCGTGGTCGAGTCGCTTTCCGAGGGCCACGGCACCATTCGCTGCGCCCACGGCCTCATGCCCATTCCCGTCCCCGCTGTCGTCAACCTGTGCCAGGCGGGCAATATCGCCCTCACGCCTGCACCGGTCGCCGGCGAGCTCGTGACGCCCACGGGCGCCGCCATCGTCACTGCTCTGCGCACGTCCGACCAACTGCCCTCACGCTACCGCATCGAAGCCGTCGGCTACGGCGCCGGCAAGCGCCCCTACGAGGGCTGCTCCGGGACGCTCCGCTGTCTGCTCGTTGACGCGGACGCATAGCCATGGATGCCCGCAAGGCCAAAAGCCGCGCCGCGATCGTCGCGGCGTTCTCCGAGCTGCTGCGCGAAGAGGACTACGGCAAGATCACCGTCGGCGACATCATTGCTCGCGCCCATGTGGGTCGGGCCACGTTCTACGGCCTCTTCAAGAGCAAAGATGACCTGCTCGCTGAGCTCGTGCGCGACATCTGCACCCATGCCCTCGACGATGACGGTACGCCCCTCGATGACCCGCTCGTACAGGTCGAGCATATCCTCAACAACCTCTGGGAGCGCCGCCAGGGCGTTCGAGCCCTCGTAGCCGGCGCCGGCTCACGCGTCTTCGCCGACTGCCTACGCAAGACCATCATGTCACGAGCAGCCGAAACCTTTCCCACCGACCCAAACGGCCCCGCCGCCACCATGGACCGCAGCTTCCTACTACACCACATAGCCTCAAGCTTCGTAGGAATGGTCCAATGGTGGGCCTGGCACAACTTCGAAGCCCCAAAAGAGGACGTAGCCAAAGACTACCTATCAGCCATAAAACCCCTCTTCAACTAAGCAAGGAGCTCATCCCAAAGCATCGCCCCAACCCAGGCCGCCACGCATCCCAAAGTGTCACTTACGCTTCAACGCCCCCAACAGCAACAAGCCCCTCCCATCCAAATTCAGATATATATGTTGGGTTGCTTGTTCGAACACAGCCAAGAATGCCCAGGGCTCGGTAGGGGTTAACTTTCCAACGCACTCCGCAGGACGCAAAAAGGCTCGCCGCACATAGTGCGCAGCGAGCCTTTTTGCATGTCCGAGGACGCGTTGGAAAGTTAACCCCTACCGAGCCCGGACCTTATAGAGCCGTCCTTTGACTAGAACATGCCCAAGAAACCATGCACAAACAGCGCGGCCAGAGCGGCACCGACAAACGGGGCGATGCCAGGAACGAGCAGGCCGTACTTCCAGTTGTTGTCAGCCTTGTTCTTAATCGGCAGCACCTGATAGGCCATGCGAGGGCCAAGGTCACGAGCCTGGTTCATGGCGAAGCCGGTGATGCCGCCCATGCCCATGCCAACAGCCCAAACGATCAGACCGACGCAGATAGCGAGCATCAGAACGTTCTCGCCGGCGCGGCTAGCAGCAGCAAGGATGGCGCTGATGAACACGAAGGTGCAGATAGCCTCGCAGAAGAAGTTGCGGGCATAGTTGGTGCCCTCGGTGGTGGGGTTGGTCGAGAAGATGTTGCGCTGGGCAACGGGGTCGACGACGCCCTCGGAAGCCTTGAACTCATCGGCATACATAAGCCAAGCGATTACGGCGCCCACAAAGCCGCCGAGCATATCGGCAATCATGAAGGGGATGCAGCTGCTCCACGGCACCAGGCCTACGATGCACTGGGCAAGCACCATGGCCGGGTTCATGCACACGGCGCCGCCAAAGACAAACAGGCAGACCGAGATGCCAAAGGACCAGGTGGTGATGGCAAACATATGGCCGGAACCCTGATACTTGGTGCCCTTGAGCACGGTATCGCAGTGCACGCCCACGCCAAAGATGATCATGAGGGCCGTTGCGCCGAATTCGCAGATGAGTTTGGTAAGCATAAAACCTTATCTTTCTTGTCGGTTATAAACGATTCGTTTAGGCCACGCACTAGTGCTGTGCGACGACAACGCCCAGGCCATCGGGAATGACGGCCACCTTGGCATCGGCACCCTTCATCTCAAAGGCGAGCTTGAGCGCCTCATCGAGGGTGTTGACCGGCGTCATGTGCATATCCTTGAGCATCTGGTGATCGCACAGGTCGGTGACCATGATCACAGGGTGATGCGCCAGGATGCGGGCAAAGATCTGGCTCGTCCACTGGTCGGGCAGGGTCTCGTCCTTAGGACGGTCGATGCAGGCGCGCTCAAACTCTGCCGGATCGTTGTCGGCGATGTTGTGATAGAAGCCCTCGCCACCGTGACCGTCGGCACAACCGGCAACGTCGATGATCACACCGCCCTCGGGAAGCGTGGCCTCGGCAGAGCACATGCCCTTCACGGCCTGGTAAATGTTCTGGTCGAGCGGGTAGCCGCCGTTGGTGGTGATGGCGATCTCGCACTCGACGGGCTCAACGCCGGCAAGGCTCTTCACGAACTCGCAGCCAGCCTCGTGTGCCTTGTGAATGTCGCCGGCAAAGGAGCCGATGACCTCGTGCTTACCGTTGAGCACCACGTTGAGCACAAAGGCAAGGTGAGCCATCTCGGCAGCGGCAAACATGTCCTCGCTCACGTGGTTGTGGCACAGGTTGCCAGCACGCGAATGGGAATCGTTCACAAACTGACCGTTGTGGTTGTACATGATGGTCTTGTAGCTGGCGATGCCAGGCAGGACGGACTTGCGGCTACCAGAGAAACCAGCAAAGAAGTGCGGCTCAATAAAGCCCTCGGCAAGCAGCAGATCGCAATCGACGGCAATCTTGTTGATGATGCACTCGCCGCCAGAAGGCAGGGTGCCGATCTTTTTCATCATGCTGTCGTCAGTCGCGACGTGCATAACGATTTCCTCGTTGGCAACGATCTCCTCGCCGTACTTGTTGACGAGCTCCTCGTGCGTCGACGGACGATGCATACCCGTAGCAACCAGAATGCGAACGCGCGCCTCAGGCGCAGCGGAGTGGATGTGATGCAGCAGAATAGGCATGGTCACACGCGAGGGAACGGGACGCGTATGGTCGGAGCTAATGATGACAATGTCCTTCTTGCCAGCGCAAAGCTCCTCGAGCGAAGGCGAGCCATAAGGGTTGGCAAGTGACTCCTCTACCAGCTCTTCCTGCGACTTCGTGGTCTTAAACTCGTTTTGATGACCCTCCATCACACCAGCGAAGTTCTTATCCTCGAGCTCTAGATGCAACGTCTTGTGGTCAAACGGTAGTTCACATTCAAACAATGACAAGCGCCCTCTTCCTTTCAACTGACACACTAGATAAACCGTTGGAAGGATACGCCGCTCACCGAAAAACACCACCGTCCACCGACTCATTAACACAACGTTCATATTTGACCCACAACAAAACGGCCGCGATCCCAAACGGAACCGCAGCCGCTACAGTCGTAAGGCGAGAAGCGCCAAATGCATCTCAATCCCGATCGATAAGACGCGAAGCGCGCCAGCTTTTCCCAGCCCGTAATCCGCCGAAGACCGGACATCGCAGGGTCCGCCATCAGTTTACTTTTAGGCACACTCCGCAGGACGCAAGAAGCCCTCGCCGCACGAAGTGCGCAGCGAGGGCTTCTTGCATGTCCGAGGACGTGCCTAAAAGTAAACTTATGGCGGGCCCGGACGACTACAGGGCTATCGATTACCCCGTGTTCTGCAGTCCTGCCGAGACGCCGGTCACAGTCGAAAGGATCAGGCTCATGTACTCGGCCTTCTTCTCCTCGGCCATCTCGTCCTGGTTCATACGCACCTCGCGAAGGGCGCGGACCTGGGCGATAGACAGGGCGTCGACGTAGGGGTTGCGCACACGAACGGCGCAGCCGAGCACGCGACGACGCTGCAGCGGCCACTCGTCACCGACGATGGCAAGGACCCACTTACGCGTGAGCTGCATCTCGGTGAAGACCTTCTCGGACAAATCCTGGCGATCGCCCAGGTGCAGATACATCTTGGCGATGCGCTGGTCGGTCTTAGCAATCGACATCTCGATGTTGTCGATAAAGGTGCGGAAGAACGGCCACTCCTGGTAGGCAGCCTTAAGCTGGTCCAGATCGCCAAACTGCTCGCAGGCGGTACCCAGGCCGTACCAAGCGGCCAGATTGATGCGCGCCTGGCTCCAGCTGAAGATCCAAGGAATGGTACGCAGGTCGTCGAGGGACTTGGCACCCAAGCCGCGCTTGGCGGGACGCGAGCCGATCGGCAGCAGACCTACCTCGGTCAGCGGCGTCACGGTCGAGAACCACGGTGTAAAGTCCTCGGTGTTCAGCAGGTCCAGATAGCGCTCGTGACTTGCGGCGTTAAGCTTCTCGGCCATATCCCAGAACTTCTGCGTGGTCTCGGTGTTGGTCTTCTCGACACTCGGGGCCGACTGCAAAAGCGTTGCGGCGGCAACGGACTCAACATGGCGCTGAGCCAGCGTGCGGTTGCCGTAACGGGCAAAGATGACCTCGCCCTGCTCGGTGAGCTTAAAGAAGCAGTTGACCGAACCCTTGGGCTGCGCCAGCACGGCCTTGTTGGCCGGGCCGCCGCCACGGCCCACGGCACCGCCGCGACCGTGCATGAGCACCAGGTCGATATCGTTCTTCTCGGCCCACTTGGCAATGCGCTCCTGCGCGGAGTGCAGCGCGAGCATGGCCGTGGTAGGACCGGCATCCTTGGAGGAGTCGGAATAGCCCAGCATGACTTCCATGCGGCGGTTGGTCTGGGCAAGGCGCTTTTGCACCACAGGCAGCGTAAGCATCTGATCGAGCACGTCGACGCAGCCCTCGAGGTCCTCGAGCTGCTCGAACAGCGGGATCACGTCGAGCTCGGGGACATCCTCCTCGTGTGCAAAGGACAGGTGGGCAAGCTCAAAGACGTCGGCCACATGCTGGGCGCTCTTGGTAAACGAGATGATGTAGCGGTGCGCCATCTTCTTGCCGTAGCGCTTTTGGATGGAGCCGATAGCACGGAAGGTATCGATGACTTCGCGCGTCATGGGCTGCAGGTCGCCATGGATACCGTTCTCGTGGATATCCTTAAGGGCGCGGGCATGCACCACGGAGTGCTGACGGAACTCCATCTCGACCATATGGAAGCCGAAGGACTCGACTTGCCAGATGATGGTCTGGACCGGGCCGTAGGCGGCACGGACGGCACCGCAGGCAGCAAGCGAACGCTGGACGACGCGCAGGTCATCCAGGAACTCGTCGGCGCTGTGGTACATGGTGTCGGTGATGCGGCGCACGGTGGCGTTCAGGCGGTCGGCCATGACGAGCATGACGGCGCGATGCGGCTCGTGCTCGGAGATCAGCTCGGCGCGGGCCGTGTACCGAGGGCTCATCTCGACCTGATGGTTCCACAGGTTAATGAGCTCGGCCGACGGCTTGCTGTAGGTGGCCTCGAGCGTGAGGTTGCGGCCGATGTGGCGGCACTTGTCCTCGAGCTTGAGCACCATGTGCGTAAAGTACTTGGCGGCGACCTCACGGCTCACCTTGGCGGTGACGTTGGGGTTACCGTCGCGGTCGGAACCGATCCAGCTGCCGGGATGGAAGAACGCCGGGCACAGCGGCGGCACAGTACCGGCCTTGTCGCCCAGCACCCAATCGTCAAAACGACGATAGATAACGGGGATAACGTCGAACAGCGTGTTATCGAAGATGTCGATGATGGTATCGGCTTCCTCGACCGGCGTGGGCTTCTTGAGCGCGATGGGGCTCGTACGCACCAGGGCGTCGATCTCCTGCAGCATATGGCGCTCGTTCTCCACCAGGTCGGAGCCGCCCAGACGCGGACGCTCCTCCAGCAGGTTGGAGATACGGCGGATCTTGCCCTCGACGGCCTTACGACGGGCCTCGGTGGGATGTGCGGTAAAGACAGGGTGGAACTCGAGCTTGTCGAGCAGCTCGTTGGCACCCTCGACACCCAGCTCATTCACCAGCTGGTGATAGGCAACGGTAAGCTCGTTGGCAGGATCGACCTCGGTATCGGTCGACGCACCGGCCTCGCGCTCGCGCAGCTGCGCCACACGGTAGTTCTCCTCCGACAGGTTTGCCAGATGGAAAAAGCTCGTAAAGGCGCGGACAATGACCTGCTGCTTATCGAGCGGCAGGCTGTCGATCAAATCGACGACCTCACGAAATGCCACGGCAGTGGGCTCGTCGGCGGTGGGCACGCCCTGCTCGTCGACGGCTTCGTCGGCAGCGCAGGTACCGGGGTTGCCGGCATTGACCACAATCTCGGCTGTCAAAATCTTGTCGAACAGGTCCGCGATCTCGGGATCATACTCGCTAAGCACACGGCGCTCCAGGCGCAAGAACAGCGCCAGATTGTCGCGCAGCTCCTCGGGGATCTCGATCTCGGCGAGACGCTCCCTGGACTCGGCATTCGAGCCGATTCGGTTAACGAGGCGGTTGACCACGGCAGCGACGCGCGCCGCGGCTTCGGGTACAGACTGGTTGCTTAGGTTCTCAGCCACGTTTCCTCCCATTCCTCCTTCTATGCACGTAACATGCGGTATTCATTATAGGCGCTTGAGAAATACTTTCGACACTGATTGCGCTTTACCACACAAAAGTATTTTCTGCATTGCAAAGGTTTTTGCCCTAAATGGTCGTATTTCTCGGTGGGCGGCATACGTAAACGGGGGCATTCCGCATAAATGCGAAACACCCCCGTAACAATCGCTCTCCATGAGCAGGGCACGTTTGCAGGCCCGCAGCTCAAAAAGATGCGCTACAGACGCTCGCGAACCGCCTCGACCACGTTGGCCAGATCGACGAGGACCTCGTCATGGCTCTCCATGTCGCGCACCTTGACCTTGCCGGCGGCAAGCTCGTCGCCACCCAAAACCAAAATGAGCTTGGCGCCCACCTTGTCGGCCTGCTTAAACTGGGCCTTGAGCGAACGGCCCTGATAGTCTGCCTCGGTCACGATACCTGCGGCGCGAAGCTGCTGCGTAATGGCAAAGACGTTCTGGCGCAGCTCCTTGCCGGCATTGGCGACGTAGACGCACGGGACCTCCTCGGCACCCAGGTCGCTGCCAAAGGCCTGCAGGGCCAGCAGGGCGCGCTCAAAACCGACAGCAAAGCCGCCGCCCGCCGTGGGCTTGCCACCCTCGAGCTCGACCAGGCCATCGTAG
>OLSK01000973.1_pt1 | contig 23050 bp, 17 predicted proteins | sample 1672781 | NCBI WGS metagenome assembly OLSK01 (sample SAMEA3136723, study PRJEB25190) | human gut metagenome | biome: human gut; feature: human-associated habitat; material: faeces | place: Austria | collected 2013 | reverse complement strand
ATTTTTGAGCTATGTACAAGAAGCATTTTATTCTAGCTTAATTTGACAAATCATATATAAAAAAAGGATAAAGTCGATAAAGGCGGACTCAATCGATATTACCGGTAGAGAGACCAGTTTTTTTTAAGAATAAAGTGTGAATTGACGTATCTTTTATTCTTTTTTCTAGTCTACCGGTAAATTTTGAGAGGAGCGTCATATGAAATTTATTATGAATAAGGAGATGTATTAATGACTACAAATTATGCAAAAAAGATAAATTTTGATGTGGATAAACTTTATAAAAGTTTGATAGTTGTTCCCAAAAATAAATCAGAAGATGGAAATTATGAATTAGAAGTTTTGCAATTTAAGATTGAACAAAAGTCCAGTGAAAGATTTATGAGCAATCAATTAGTGAAAATCAAAAAATGGCTCCCTATGATTGATCAATTAGTATCTAATAATAAGGAAGCTAAAAATTTATGTATTTTTGTCTTATTATTACATGGAAGAGTTATTAACTTAGTTAATCGAAAAAGTACGACTAAATTTGCAAACTCATTCTGGTTTTTAGAAAATATTAATGAAACAGTGGAAAAGAATGGAGTTTATAAAGGTGATTTTCATTTTCAAAATGCTGAAACTATTGAACGAGAACATCATTATTTCGATTTATTAGTGAATACAGTGGTAGAATTAGCGAAATGGGCAAAGTCAAACGAAACTTATAGTCAAGTACTTAAAAGAATTATGAGTCAAGAAACTTCATTTATCTATGAGTTAAGCAAGTCAAATTTGAAATATACTTATAATGAAGATGAACTTGAAATTTTAGATAATCCAGAAAATTCACAATGGATTAAAGAGTTGAAGAGAGAAGACTTTATTGAGACACTAAGAATTCTAAAATCGTTATTTGATTTGAAATTAGCCAAAGCTACCATCATGGGAATTGAAAGAGATTCATATTATTGGGAGGAAATTGGACTATATGCTCCCCAGATTGAAGGTGAAGATAAAGAGAAGAGGATAGACAACATTATTAACTATATTAATAGTTTAAGTGAACCTTTAAAATGTAGAGGACTTGATTTTATAGGAACATTAGGATGGACAGAAACATACTATGAGAAAATATATAAAGAAATAATTGAACAATATTTTCCTAAATAATTTAATAAGGATTGATTTATCGTAAAAGAAAAAAGTTGTGATTTTGGAAATCACAACTTTTTTCTTTTGTCAAGATTTTGAGTGGGATATATTTTTGTAGAACTGAAGATCATGAAATTATGAGAGGTTGGAGGTAATGTAGTCATACAAATAAAAATTTTTTAGAAAGTGAGTGGTAATTAATGAAAATGAATCACACTTCAATTCAGAAGCATTTACAACTGTTAAATACACTGGGGATTTCTTATGTTAATTTGAGAACTTTTTCTACATTAAACAAGAAAACCGTTTCTCATATTTTTTCTACTGCAGATTCTCAAGCAATTATTAACTATTTAGAAAAACAGAAATTGTCTGAAGGTACAGTAAACATAACTTATAATCCTATTAAACAAGAGGTGATTACACAAAAAAAGCATTCTGTGAGAGACAATGATATTGAAAAAATTTGGTTTGTATTTATTGATATTGACCCTAAAAGGAAAGAGGGAAGTGCAACAGATAGCGAAAAGAAAAAGGCAGAAAATGTTATGGAACAAGTAGAACGTTATTTGAAAGAAAAGAGAATAGAATCATTTGTAAAAGTTGATAGTGGGAATGGCTACCATATTTTTCTTCCCATAAATGAACAACCAAATAATCACGAGACGATTCTTACTATTCAGAATTTTCTTCAATTACTTCACCGAAGATTTGGAGTAGAAGATGAAGTTGATATTGATACTTCTGTTTATAATCCTTCAAGATTATGCAAATTAGTTGGTACACCAGCGGTCAAAGGAAAGTCCACAAAAGAGCGTCCGCATCGTTTATCTAGTTTCCTTTCTATTCCAGATAACATAGATAGAAGTAATTGTTTTAAAATTCTTGAACAGATAGTTGAAGAAAATTCCATGATGTCAACCTCTAGAGTAAAAAGCCATCCATCTTTTAGAGAAGTGTTACCTTTTATTCAAGCAGACTATAAACAATGGTTAGCTCACTATCCTGAATTAACTTATACCATAAAAGAGGGCGATCATAAAGGAGTTACCTTACTTATATTTGACGAATGTCCATTAAGAAAACACACGAATAATTCTAATGGTTCTTGTTTGTCTGTTACGGCTGATAATAAGATTCGATTTCATTGTCTGCATGCTTCGGATAAAAATAAAGATATTCAAGACTTTGTAAAAAAATATCCGTTGCCAAAACCTGTAAATCCTTCTGTAGAATCATTAGAATCCAATCAAGAATATTATTTTGACCAGTTTAAACTGAATCAAGAAGGAGTATTTTTGGTGAAAGAAGGTCAAGAAGAAAAAGTTGCTTGTCCGATGTTTATTAAGCAAATACGCAAAAATATCGAACAAAAAGTCATTACACTTGTTCTTGCCTATTATGTCGATCATTGTTGGGATGAAATAGAAATAGAAGGTGGATGTTTACAAACTAATAATTTTAAACAATTAGCAAAACATGGCTTAATCATTAAAGCTAGAAGAGAAGCTGAAGTCGTTGACTTTTTACAGATTCAACGGGAGAATGCTCCAATCTTTTTTGAACATGAATCTCTTGGCTGGAAAAAAGAAAATGAAGCAATGATTTTTCAGTTACAAGATTCTTTTGGACGTGAAATTCCTTCTGTATTAACTAAAAACTCATGCTACCAATTAACAACTAATGGTACAGAAGCGGAATTTGACGCATTGGTTCATAAGTATGTTTTAGGAACGAACTTAGAACTTGCTTGGTCGATTGGTATTGCTTCTATTGTGTTAGGCTATTTAAACGTTACGAAGGCTAATACTTTTTTGAGTTTACTAATTAACCTACAGGGCAAGAGCACAACGGGTAAAACCACTACGTTACACTTTATTGCCTCTTTATTTGGAAATCCAACTACGGTTCTTAGAAATATGAATGCTACCAATAAAGCCATTATAAAGCTAGCATCAAACAATCAGGGAGGTGTTCCACTAATACTAGATGAGTTAGGAGCAGCAACTCAAAATAACTTTAGCTCGTTGATCTATCAATTAGCTTCAGGAGAAGAAAGGCTAAGATTAGATTCTAATTGTCAGCTTATGCCACAAGAGACTTTTTCTGTTTTGACCCTTACCTCTTCTGAAGAGCGTTTGGAAAATTATTTCAATGAGAAATTAACTGGTTTGAAAGTTCGATATATCGAATTTTCTGATATCAAGTTTACAAAGGATGCGAATCACGCAGAGAAAGTTAAAAGTCTTTCTTCTAATACTTTTGGTTGGGGTATAAAGTTATTTCTTTTGAAACTCTTTGAACAAGGGATTGCAAAAATTGAAGCAACTTTTGTCGAAGCTCAAAAAAAAATATGGGCTGTTTTACCTGAACATTCTTTGAAGCAACGCATTGGTAATAATCTAGCTTTGATTTATAGTGGAGCTCTCTTAATTCAAGATATACTGGGCTATCCTTTACGATTAGAGCATATACAGACGTTGCTTATTAATTCGTACGAACAATTAATTGTAGATACTAGTTTAGGAAGTGAGCAAACGGTATTTGACCGAGTGAAAACATTGTTGGTGATGAATAGCCATAAATTTTTAACAAACAGTGACAACAAACATACGCCCAGTACGATTTGGGGAAAAGTATCAATTCAAAAAAATGGGGATATTAAGGTAAATATTTTTCCTATCCCGTTTGAGGACTTGTTAAGGCGAGAATTTCAAGTAAAGGATCTAACCTATCTTTTTAGACAATTGCTTGATTCGGGTAATATGTGTGCAGAAAAAGGGAGAAGAACGAAACGTATTCACATGAATCGTCAAGTTCTTCCAACATACGAGATTCTATTACCTTCTTCACTCAAATCGTATTTTCGATTGTAATTTAGAATAAACCAAAGTATGAAAGTGAGGCACCATGTTATGGAAATATTTCTTATTGATTTAGCAAAACAACTGATTACTTATCTGTATGATGACGAGCAAACCCAAACGGAAGTAAATGAAGCTTGATCTATGCTTCATTTACTTCATTCAATCAAACATGAAAGAAAGGAAAATTCTAATGACTACAAATAAAATGACACTAAAAGCAGAGGTTCTTCTGTATATTCAAGAACATTTTTCAAATCAAGCTTTTTTTACACAACCAATTTACTTGGCTTTCGAAATAAGAGGGGTATCTGCTGGATCTATTGGAGGTACTCTTCAAGCGTTGAAGAACGAAGGATATTTAGAAAATCACTTTGTGCAACGTTCGTTCAATGGAAGAGTCGTGAAAGAATGGTATTTAGTTCATTCATAGAGAGGGGAATCAAGCATGCGTGTGGCTTGTTATGATCGAACGTCTGTTTATGAAGAAGCGAAAATCAGTAATGACGCTCAATATGATGCAGTGAAAGAGTATGTTTTAGAGAAATATGAACAAATTCCTCAACGATTTTCAGACAAAGGAGAATCAGGGGGAAAAGCGGATCGTCCAGCTTTTCGACAGCTTAGAGCTTGGGTTTGTGCGTCAGAAGAAGAGGGGGTGATCTATGTCTGGCGTTATGATCGATTGGCACGTCAAGCCAAAATAGCCTTAGAATTTATTGAGTTGTGCCAACAACATCAGGTTCAAGTTTATTCGATTTCTGAACCTCTTCCTGCTTCTTTCTCGCACGCGTCAACGAATAAACTATTTGTGCAATTATTGTTCACTTTTGCAGAACAACAGCGAAACGTCATTATTGAAAATGTTCGTGCCGGACTTGCCTATAAAAAGCAACAACGGCAATATCTATCTTCTGCAGTTCCATATGGGTATCGTTTAGTGAATGGGAAAATCCAACAAGAAGCACACGAAGCAAAAGTTGTCCGCCATATCTTTCAACTTTATTTGACTAAAAAATATGGCTACAAAAAGCTTTGTCAACGATTAACGCAACAAGAGATCTTCTTCCGTGAACGTCCTTTTCAGCCTTATCACATTTATAGTATTCTAAAAAATCCATTGTACTATGGCGAAATCAAAGGAGGATCTTTGGGGAAGTATCTAGGAAGCTTTGAACCTATTCTCTCGAAAGCAACCTTTTTACAAGTCCAAGAGATTCGCCAATCAAGATGTACAGCTAAAAAAGATACGTATCCGTACTTATTACGTCAAAAAATTAAGTGTCCCTTCTGTGGTCGTCATCTGAGTTCGAAGTATCAATGGAATACAAAGAAGACGAAGACGCTTCATTATTATTATTGTACCGACCGAAGCTGCCAAGGAATCTTTCTTCGGGCAGAAAGGGTTGAGTCAGAAGTATTGGAAAAGATACAGGCTTTTTTTCAACACGAAGGCGTCTATCAGGCTTTGATTGCCCAATTGACGCAACAGTTAGCCGAAAAGCGAAAAGATGAAAAACACAAAGTAATCCAACAAAAGAAACAAGAAGCACAATGGCTCAAGGTATTTGAAGAGGGCAATTGTTCACTGGAAGAACTCAAGCAACAGCTGCAAGCTCTTCAAAAACCGATGTCTACTTCTTCGTTTCTTTCACTTCAACAGTGTGAAGCAAAAGTGAAAGAATGGCTTCAACTAAAAGACCTCTCTAGTCGACAATTGTTATGTGACCATGTTTGTCGGATCGAGGTAACAAAGGAAAAAACAGTCTGTGGGATTTACTTCCGACAACTGACACAAAATATTTTAGAAGGGAACGAATGATCTATGGAAACGACACCAACCAAACGAGTCGCATTGTATATTCGAGTGAGTACCCAAGAACAAGCTTTAGAAGGACATAGTATTCAAGCACAAGAACAAAATGGACGCCAGTTTGCCGAACGGATGGGCTATGAAGTGGTAGAAGTTTATGCGGATGAAGGAATCAGTGGGAAATCCATAAAAAATCGGTTCGCCTATCAACGAATGATGAACGATGCTCGGAACCATCGTTTTGATCTACTAGTGATTTGGAAATTGACCCGTCTCGGACGCAATATGTTAGATGTCTTACAAACCGTCGAGGAACTATTGCGATATGATGTGGGGTTACATTCGATCTCGGAACAATTTGACGTGGCCACTTCGACAGGAAAACTGATGTTACAACTCCTTGGGAGTTTCGGTGAATTTGAACGCAACCAAATTGCGGAGAATGTTCAGATGTCAATGCAAAGCTTAGTGAAAGATAAAAAGCGTTATGCAGGAGGACGACGTTTAGGCTATGTCAGCGGTATTGACGCGAATGGTCAAAAACAATTGGTCATTGAACCAGAAGAGGCGAAAATTGTTCGACTGATCTATGCAAAATATTTAGGCGGAGCAGGGTATCGAGCGATTGCCAATTTTTTGAATCGTCAAGGATATCAAACAGTCAAAAAGAATGCTTTTTCTACCACGGCAGTCAAAGATATCTTACGCAATAAAATTTATGCAGGGTATTTAGAATATGCGCGCTATATCAATTGGGAAACCAAACGACGGAAAGGAAAAAATCCGAAACCGATTTTAGTGAAAGGAACCCATGAACCGATTATTTCAGAAGAAGATTATCAAAAAGTACAAGAACGCCTTTCTTTAGAAGGAAAACACCCCAAATGGAACCATACAGGTGAAAATGTATTGACAGGCTTGTTACGTTGCCCAGAATGTGGGGCACCGATGGCAGCGAGTAATGTCACAAATACTCTAAAGGATGGCACAAAGAAACGGATTCGATATTATTCTTGTTCAGTCTTTCGGAATAAAGGAGCAAGTGTGTGTCATGCCAATTCAATTCGTGCCGACCAAGCGGAAACATTTGTTGCCGACCGATTAAAGGAAATCGTTCAGCTACCAGAGGTTCTTCCCCGATTGGTGGCAATGTTAAATGAGGAAATGGTGCGACAAAGTCAACCATTGGAACAAGAACTCGTGGTATTACTGGAACGAAAGGAAGAATTGAAGACTAAAATTGAAAAATGGGAAACTGCTTTGGAAGATAGTCCCGAATTGCTTCCGATATTAAAAGACCGCTTAGACGAATTGACTGAAAAACGACGACAGTTGCACATTCGAGAAAATGAAATCTTAGGGATCTTTCAACAACAAGGAGAGCCGATTCAAGTCAAAGATGTCCAACGGATATTGACTAGTTTGGATCGTTTTCTTGCCCAGAGTGAGAAGAAGCAAATCAAAGCCTTGTATCGTACCTTTATTGAGAAAATCACCTTTGATCCTAAACAGAAGGAGATGTTGGAAATTACGATGAAATTCACGCCTGCCGTGGTACAACAATTGAATGAGCAATATCAAATAGCCGTATCCAAAACAAAGGATACGGCTATTTTTGTGTTAAAGACACCCTTTACGCTAATAATCTAGGCTAAGTTATATCAAGCAAAGTGATAGGGGCGCTAACGCTTCTCTAGCGAGTTGAAATCGTTAGAGGGGTCGTTAGGGAGGTGCGTATCAGTATACTTTAAAAAATTTATCTATAATTATTTGTGGTTACAACTAATTAAAATATTCTTTTTAGCTCAACTTTTTCAAAAATATCGACAAGACTAGGATATTTTTTTATATATGCATATCCTTGTGGTGCAGTAACTCCTAAATTTTTTAAATTAGACAGACTTATTGGTAAAAGTATTTCTTCTAGGTGGATAATTTCGTAAGCATATTTTCCCTTTTAAACTAATTGTTCAAACTTATCGTCTCCTAAAAAGTAGTGTTGATTTTTCTTAAGTTTAGTAATTGGATTTTTTACAATCAATTTATACTTTAAAGCTTTGGTGGGGATTGTTTCGTAAATCCAAAAGATATTATAAGGATCTGAGGTAAGAAAAAAGGTACCAGGGAACCTGATGGGACATGAATGTTACAAAATAATGATTGTTAACAGTGGGTTAATAGTGTTTATAATTTTTTCCATGTATCGTGGATAGATACTAATAAGGATATTGTTAGTCATCGAGTGTCCATAATTCTCGTGTGGATTTTTCATTAATATAAGCTAAATAACTATTTTCAGTTAACTTAGCTGCCAGTTCTTTACTAGCTTCAGTCATTTCTATTAATGCTTTCCAATTGGGGATAGAGCTATCCAAACCAGAAATTTTTGTCGGCTTATTTAAACGATTCCATTTTCTAATTGTTGTTCCTACTCTTATAGCTGAACTCGAACTGTTTTCTGTATTGTATTTATTTTTCACTTGTAAAAGAATTGGTGAGGTTCCTAAATAACAGAAATCAACAGCTCGATATACAGAGCCGGCGCACCAAATCCAACCTTCAGGTTCTAACACTTCGGCTAAATATTCCTCTAAAATACTTCCGTTCATGTTCTCAGCGCTCATATATAAAAAATGTCCACGCAAGTAGTCATTCAATACTTTTTGATCATCAATATTAGCATTTGCTGCTACTCTAGTAGTTAAAGCAGCATCTTTTTCGCCAAATGTTTTAAGAGGTTTTTTTAATGCTGGGTTATTCCTATCCCTGATGTATTTATTACACCATTTTGTTAAGTAAATTTTTGCCATAATTAATGGATTATCACTATCAGGTACTGATATACAAGTGAACAAACTTGGTCCATTGTTGAGTGCAAAATAAAAAAGTTCTTTTAAATTTTTATGATACTTACTATCTTCAACGTCATCGATAACTTCATCAAAAATAATGGATGCCTGTTCTGTGGTTAAACCTTCATTTAAGATTGATTCAAAAGTTCTATTTTTGTTAGGCATATACGTTACGTAGCTTGTTATCAAGAATAAGATTCTTTCTTTTTTTTTTTTGCTTTTTCTAAAACTGAGTATGCTAAAATAAGAGGGTATATAGCAACTTTAAATAAGAGATAGGAGTGTATCTTTTTGGGTGCAGAATTAAATCAAAAATTATTTAGTGCGGCAGATAATCTCCGTAGTAAAATGGATGCGTCAGAATATAAAAATTATTTATTGGGGCTGATTTTCTATAAATATTTATCCGACCGTTTGTTGGAACAAGTGGTTCTTTTAGCAGATGAATCCTTAGAGGAATATGACACAGTAAGCAAACAAACGATGTTGTATCGTGAATTACTTTCAGATGAAGAATCAAAAGAAGACCTGATTGCCACAATCGTTGATATTTTGGGGTATTCGATCTCACCAGAGTATCTTTTCAACGTCTTAGCGGATCAAGCAAAACAAGCAATTTTTCAATTGAATGATTTAAATAAAGCATTTGTACAACTTTCAACGACCTATGGCCAATTCAATGGGTTATTTGATGATGTGGATCTCCAATCGAAAAAACTTGGGACAGATGAGCAACAACGAAATGTCACGATTACCGAAGTTATCAAGAAATTAAACGACGTAGATGTTTTAGGACATGATGGAGACGTGATCGGTGATGCGTATGAATTTTTGATCAGTCAATTTGCTTCAGAAGCAGGGAAGAAAGCCGGAGAATTTTACACGCCTCATATGGTTTCTGATATGATGGCACAAATCGTGACGTTGGATCAAAAAGAACGACGATTCTTTAGTGTTTTTGATCCAACCATGGGTTCAGGTTCCTTGATGTTAAATGTGCGTAACTACTTAACTCACCCAGATAACGTTAAATATCATGGGCAAGAATTAAATACAACGACATACAATCTAGCAAAAATGAATTTGATTTTACATGGGGTAGATGCTGAAGAGATGAATCTCCGCAATGGGGATACGTTGAATAAGGACTGGCCAACAGATGAACCTTACACTTTTGATGCAGTAGTGATGAACCCACCTTATTCGGCTAACTGGTCAGCAGATACGACCTTCTTAGACGATTCTCGATTTAATCGTTATGGAAAATTAGCACCAAAATCCAAAGCAGATTTTGCGTTTCTTCTTCATGGTTTCTATCATTTGAAGGAAACAGGTACCATGGCTATCGTCTTGCCACATGGAGTTTTATTCCGTGGCGCTGCAGAAGGGGTCATTCGTCAAAAATTATTAGAAGACGGCAGTATTTATGCTGTGATCGGTATGCCTGCGAACTTGTTCTTTGGTACATCGATTCCAACGACGGTGATTGTATTGAAAAAGAACCGCCAAACTCGAGATGTATTATTCATTGATGCTAGTCGTGAATTTGTTAAAGGGAAAAATCAGAATAAATTATCGGAAGAAAACATTCAAAAAATCCTCGAAACCTACGCTGAAAGAAAAGATGTCGAGAAATACGCTCATTTGGCAACCTTTGATGAAATCAAAGAAAATGACTATAACTTAAATATCCCACGCTATGTAGATACGTTCGAAGAAGAAGAACCAATTGATATGGTTCATGTCGGAAATGACATCAAGAAGATACGACAAGAACAGCAAGTGCTAGAAAAAGAACTTTTAGAAGCTATCTCTTCCCTGCAAACAACACCTGAAAACGAAATGTGGTTACAAGGTGCGCTGGAGGTGTTCAAACATGAGCAATGATATACAACCAGAAATCCGTTTCCCAGGATTTACGGAAGATTGGGAACAGCGGAAGTTGGGAGATATTACCGAATCTTTTTCTGGCGGTACTCCTACAGCAGGAAAATCTGAATATTATGGTGGTGACATTCCATTTATTCGCTCAGGTGAAATTTCATCTGAATTAACAGAATTATTTATTACAGAAAATGGATTAAATAATTCATCGGCTAAGATGGTTAAAGCTGGTGATATTCTCTACGCATTATATGGTGCAACAAGCGGTGAAGTGAGTATATCAAGGATTAACGGTGCCATTAACCAAGCTATTTTAGCAATTCGTCCGACAAAAAATGATAATTCATACTTGATTGTTCAATGGCTAAGAAAGCAAAAAGATACAATTATCTCCACCTATCTTCAGGGAGGTCAAGGTAATCTGTCTGGTTCAATAGTTAAAGATTTGGTTATTACACTGCCACAGGATAAAGAAGAACAAAACAAAATCGGCGCCTTCTTCAAACAACTCGACGACACTATCGCTCTGCATCAACGTAAGTTAGATTTGCTGAAGGAAACGAAAAAAGGATTCTTACAAAAAATGTTCCCTAAAAACGGAGCAAAAGTGCCAGAAATTCGGTTTCCTGGATTTACGGAAGATTGGGAACAGCGTAAGCTTGGTGAATTAGCAACAATTGTCCGTGGTGCAAGTCCAAGACCTATTCAAGATCCTAAATGGTTTGATACTGAAAGTGATGTTGGGTGGTTAAGAATAGCCGATGTCACCGAACAGGATGGAAGAATTTATTATCTTGAACAGCATATATCCAAATTAGGACAAGAAAAAACAAGAGTTTTGGTTGAACCTCACTTATTATTAAGTATTGCTGCAACTGTAGGTAAACCAGTAGTAAACTACGTTAAAACAGGAGTGCACGATGGTTTTTTAATCTTTTTAAACGCTATATTTGATAGAGAATTTATGTTTCAATGGTTAGAAATGTTTAGACCAAAATGGCAAAAATACGGGCAACCTGGGAGTCAAGTAAACTTAAATTCTGAATTAGTTAGAAATCAAGAAATATTAATACCTAACAATGAAGAACAACAGAAAATCGGCTCTTTCTTCAAACAATTCGACGACACGATCGCTCTTCACCAACGAGAATTAGATGTACTAAAAGAAACGAAAAAAGGCTTCTTACAAAAGATGTTTGTCTAGGAGGGAAGAAAAATGAAAATTAGTCACCGTGAGGAAGCGGAAGTCGAAGAACAGTTGATTCGTGTACTGGGGGAAGGACATAATCAGTGGACGTATCGTCCGGATCTAAAATCAGAAGAAGATCTTTGGATCAATTTACGCCAAAAAATCATCTCAAATAATCAAGCGGAACTGAATGATTCTCCTTTGACAGATAAAGAATTTGAAACGATCAAAACGGAATTATTGCTACGGACGAAAACCCCATTTGATGCTGCGAAATGGTTAAAAGGTGAAAATGGGATGGCTCGGATCACGATTGAACGGGAAGATTCGCAATTGGGTTCTGTCTCACTTATCCTTTATTCCAATCAAGACATTGGTGGAGGAATCTCTACGTATGAAGTGGTTCATCAAATTGCAAAACGTGGAAGTAACATAGAAGCACGGGATCGACGTTTTGATGTTACCTTATTAATCAATGGATTACCGATTGTCCAAATCGAGTTGAAACAAGTAACCGCAAAAGATGGCGTCTATCAGGCGTTTAACCAAATCAAAAAGTATGCAGAAGAAGGCATGTTTCGGAACAATATCTTTTCGACCTTGCAGTTGTTTGTGGTTTCCAATGAACAAACGACCCGGTATTTTGCAAATGCCTTACCGAAGGATTTGCATCCTAAGCTTTTATTTAGTTGGCGAACGAAAGATAATAAAAAGGTAGAAAACTTATATGAATTTTGTAAACAAGTGTTAAATATCCCGGATGCCCATCGCTTGATTGCGGATTATACGATTGTCAGTGAAAATCAAGACAATAAAACCCTCATGGTGTTACATCCTTATCAAGTGCATGCGATTCAAGCCTTGTTTATTGCCGCAAATAAACATCAATCAGGGTATGTGTGGCATGCGACTGGTTCAGGAAAGACGTTGACTAGTTTTGTATCTACTAAGCTTTTAGCACGAAAATCGGGGATCGATCGAACGATCATGTTAGTGGACCGCAAAGATTTAGATAATCAAACGACAACGGAATTTACAAAATTTGCTTCCGAATTTAATACTGGGATTTCTTCCGGTAATGCCAAAGCGAATAGCTTGATCGTTGGAACAGGAAGTGCCAAAGAATTAAGTGAAACCCTATTGGCAGATGCCAATGCAAATGTTGTGATCATTACAACCCGTCAAAAGCTAGATGCGGCGTTGAAATATGCAAAGAAACAAGAAGAGAAAAAAGGAACCAATCGCTTCCAAAAATTAATGGGGCAACATATCGTGTTTGTAGTAGATGAGTGTCATCGAGCGTTAAGTGCTGAAAATATGGAAGAAATCAAAAAAATGTTTCCGAAATCCACTTGGTTTGGCTTTACAGGCACACCGATTTTCCCTGAGAATCGGAAACAAGCCAAAGGACAATTGGCACGTACGACCCATGATCAGTATGGAGAGGTCTTGCACACCTATACCATCAAGAATGCGCTAGAAGATGGCTCTGTCTTAGGATTTCAAGTAGAGCATGAAAATACCGTTGAGCCGACTTCATTAGAGAATAAAATCTATCGGAAATTAAAAGAAGTAGAAACATATGCAGAGTATTCATCAGAACAGATCAATCGTATGATCGATCAAATGGAGCCTGTCAAAAAAGAAAGTTATTTGGACCCTGCTGTTTTTGAAGCAGATGAACATATCCAAAAAGTCATCCATAAAATGTTCCGTCCAGATAATGCCTATACAAAATTTGATTTTCGAAATGGCCGTCCAACGAAATCTGCAATCTTAACCACGAGTTCCATTGACATGGCTAAAAAGTATTATCGAGCCATCAAAGAGATGACGAAAGAGCCTGATTGGTTAACAAAAGAGTTTCCCGATCAGCCCATTCGTGAAGGACGAACGATGGAGGATCCTGATTTCCCAAGGATCGCTATTACCTATTCATTGGAAGAAAATAACCAAGATTCAAGTGCCCAACAAGAAGAAATGAAAAAAATTATTGAGGAATATAATCAGTATTTTGATACTGCCTGGTCACTAGCAGACATTGAGCGTTATAACGGAGACATCAATAATCGTTTGGCACGAAAAAGAGCGGAATTCAAACAATTTGGGAAACAAATCGATTTAGTGATCGTAGTGGATCGTCTATTGACAGGTTTTGACGCCCCTACGATTCAAACCCTATTTGTGGATCGTAATCTAGAGTATGCAGGATTGATCCAAGCTTTTTCACGTACGAATCGTACGTATCCTGATAAGAAAAAAGGATTGATTGTGACGTTTCGTAAGCCAGCCACAATGGAGAAGAATGTCGAGGATGCGACAAAACTGTATTCAGAAGCTAAAGAAGAATCGGGATTGATTTATCCAAGTTACCAAGAATCCAAAAAAAGATTCAAGCAAGCATATCGTAAGTTAAAAGAGGTTTCATCCATGGAATCCATTGATGAACATACTCCTCTTGAAACTCGTATCGAATATGTCAAAGCATTCCAAGAATTGAATCGTGCGTATGAATCGTTAGTGACTTATGATGATTACAATGATGACATGGTGCAATCTTCAACTTTGAACAATCAAATTCAACTTTTGGAAGAACAAATTGGCGTGTACGAGACCGTGAAGGGTTCATTGATGGCGGAAGAACCAGAAAAAGAGGGAGAAGATTTTTCCACGATCGAATTTTATAGTGAAAATACCACGAAGTTGTATGATATTGATTCTACTTATATTGATCAATTACTAGGAACTTATGCGGCAAATAGTTCAGATGCACGAGAAGAAATTGAAAAAGCTTTGGCTAAATTGAATAAAACAGAAGGAGTCAAAGAAGTTTACCGACAAATTTTAAATGCATTTGATATGGGGACTTTAGATAGTAATGAAGATATCTTTGTCATTAAACGTCGCTATTTTACACAAGCAAGTGATGATTTGATTCATGTCTTTTCCAATGAGTGGTTTGTTTCTGAGAAAGAATTACATGCTTCTAATCTGCAATATATGCCAGGTGAAGATCCAATTCCTAATATGAAAGCAATTATCAACAGTAAGGATTACGAAGGATATAAAGCCAAACATCCGGAAGCCAAGCCATTTAAATACCCACAAGAAATGAAGCGAGCCTGGCGTAAAATGTTAGATGATGAGCTGATTCCCCTTGAGAATGAATTGAGGTAAACGAGAAGAGTTAATAAAATTGTATGATAAACATGTTAATAAATGATGCTCGAAATAAAATTTGGTTTTATTTTTACATTGATACGGTAAATAAAATTTGAAAGTAGAAGAAAATATGAACAACAATGAAACAGAAAAAACATATGAACTAAGAATAACTGCTGATGAGATTAAATCAACAGACCCAACATTTACTATGAAGAATCTAAGCTTAGGGGATAATTATCAACCAAAAGATGCTTACTTCCGTACGGCAGAAGGCGAAATAACTAGAAGAAACTACGGTAAAAATGAACGGAAAATTTCAAATCAAACATTACCGCGATTAGCTATTCAAATGTTTGAACGATCGATTGTTTCTCTACCAGAAAGCGAAAGAGCAACATTTCCTGTGTGTCGATATCACTCAGGAGATGAGATAATACGAGGGATTTTTCCAGATGTTGACAGTTTCAAAAAAAAAAGGAAGTCCATTGAATTTTTGATTTATAAATATAATGAAGACAAGCAGATAGTCATCTATTGTTGGAGTATTTTTTCAACTTTATTATTTGTACAAGAATGTTTGAAACGTTTTGGAACATCTGGGGATGAATTTATTCTTGTTTATAAAGGGAAAGAGAAAAAGGAAATACGAGTAGGAGAGACTCAGACTATGACCAATCATTTGCTGAAATCATATGTTTCACATTTACTCAAATCTAAAAACCTTATTCTACGTGGCGCTCCTGGAACAGGGAAAACATTCCTTGCAAATGAAATGGCAGCTGATGTCGTTTCAAATGGAAGAACTACACAAATCAATGAATTGAGCGAAGATGAAAAGAGCCGAATTGGATTTGTCCAGTTTCATCCTAGCTATGATTATACTGATTTTGTCGAAGGTTTACGTCCAACTACATCCGATGATGGCGTTGTTAGTTTCACCTTGAAAGATGGAAGCTTTAAGAGCTTTGTTGAAAAAGCAAAGAAGACAAAGAAAGTAAATGGACAAGATAATTTTGAAGAAGCTTGGGCTAAATTTTTTGATGCGGTAACGGAAGCTAGTATAGAGGGAGAAGGCTACAACAAACTTAAAACATTGACAGGTAAACCAGTACGCAATCTTCTAGCTTATGAAAGAAATGAAATTCAAGGTGTTTATCCTGCTAAAACCAATACTTATCTAAACCACGACCAAATTTATAATGTCTATCGTGGATTACCTGGTACGCCAAAAGGTGGATTTGATGCTTATCGAAAAGCGATTGTAAAACACTTAAAAGAAGAATTCGGCTTAAAAAACTATACGGCATCAACGGTAGATTCTACGAATAACCAAAACTATGTGTTTATCATTGATGAAATTAATCGGGGCGAAATTTCCAAAATATTTGGCGAATTATTTTTCTCAATTGATCCAGGGTATCGCGGGCATAAAGAAGGTGTTTATACACAATATGCGAACCTCCATGAAAATCCAGAAGAAAAATTCTATATTCCTAATAATGTTTATATTATTGGGACGATGAACGACATTGACCGTTCTGTTGATACTTTTGATATTGCTATGCGCCGGCGATTTACTTTCTTAGAAATAAAGGCAGAAGATTCAGCACAAAAAATGCTGAAACAAGAGAAAACAAAAAAACTTATGATGCGCTTAAATGAGGCGATCGTTGCCAAAGAAAAAGGTGGACTGTCAACGGATTATCAAATTGGCGCTAGTTACTTTTTAGGTATTGATAATGGCGAGGAGACAATGGAACAATTATGGGATACTAAGTTATATCCATTATTGAAAGACTATTTTCGTGGTGAACATAAGGCGACAGAAAAATTAGAAATACTAGGAAAGGTATACTCTAATGCCGGTGATTTAGATGAAGCTGAAACCTCTACACGATAATCAAGAAATCAATGACTCAGTTGTGCAACATCCAATCATTACGAACTTAGTTAATCGTGACTTAAGTAGTTTAGAGAAAGAAAATTTTATTATCTTTCCGCAACAGTTAAATCAATCCAAGGATCTAAGTGAAGATAACTTGATATTTCAATCAAGAAATGGAAAAATTTGGACTTGTAATGTTGTAGGTATCCTTAGCGATTCAACAGATGAATTAAGAATTCATTCTAGATTCGCTAATCAAATGAAGCATGAAGATTTCTTTTTACGTTATATGCTTCAGCGTGTTTTGAATTACAACGTGATTAATGATCATTTTAGTGCATCTAAAAAGATGACATACTACGATTTGTTGGTATTTCTCTTTCCTTATTATCTGAATGAAGCAATGCGTAAAGGGATATACAAAGAATATGTCAAACGAGAATACAATAATGCCAATATCAAGGGAGCTGTTGATGTTGCAAAACACATCCGTTCGAATGTTCCTTTCGTTGGAAAAGTTGCTTATCGAACACGAGAGTTTAGCTATAATAATCACCTAACCCAGCTTATTCGTCATACTATTGAAAAAATCCAAAATGAGTACGATTTCTTACTTAGTGGAAATGAGGATACGAAAGAAAACGTGGTTCTAATCAAACAAACAACACCTGATTATGCTAGATTAAACCAATTTAATATCCTTCAAAAGAATATCCTTCATCCAGTCAAACATAGTTATTACGAGGAGTATTCGGCTCTTCAACAAATCTGTATCCAAATTTTATCGGAAGAAAAATCAGGATTTGGAAGTGATAAAAATCAAATACATGGAATCATTATCGATGTGTCTTGGCTATGGGAAGAATACATTGGGAAAGTCACTGGTTGGAAACATTATGGCAGAGATAAAGGGTTAGCAACAATGCATTTATTTCAAGAGCCCAACCGGTCCCCACGATATCCAGATTTTACATTTAATAATATACCAATTGATACAAAATACAAAAAACATCTTGATACTAGAAATGACTATAATCAGTTAGTCACATATATTCATATAATGAATTTAGACCAAGCAGATACAATGAAAGGCGGCTTTCTGCAACCTACTTCCGATCCCCTTCCTGCAAATCATGGGTATAAAAAAATAGGCATATTAAGCGGGCTAGGAGGAGAAATATTCACATATCATTTTTTCATTCCGCAAGCTGCGTCAAGTTATTTGGAATTTGTAGAACAGATGAGAGAGGTAGAAGCAGCACTACAAACTACTTTTCAATAAGTAGGAATTATAGAAATTTTACTCAAAAAATCTTCATTAAAAAATCTGACTAAATAAGTTGAGAAAACAGAATATACTTCAATATCCAGTGATTTATAAATATCATTCACTCATTACCCAGCGCCTTATCATAAGTGATGCGGTTTTTATCATTGATCCTAAAAATCTTAGCAAGACAAAAAGTACGTAAGAAAGTAAAGACTAAATACTTCGGAGGAACAAATGAATAACAATGATAGGTTATTGCGATTGCGTTATGCGATTGATTTGAAAGATACGGATTTGATTAAAGCTTTTGAGCTAGGCGGTGTACCACTGACTAAAGAAGAAGCTCAGGCGGTACTGACCAAAGTACAGGATAAGAACAAAGATAATGCAGAAAATAATGTGTATGAAAAAACCATCAACAACCAAGTTTTTGACGCATTCCTAAATGGCCTGATTCTCTTGGCGCGTGGTCCGCAAAAAGATAAGCCGATAGTAGACACGCCGCAAAAAAGCAAGGAAATCAAATATATCAACAATGTGTTGCTAAAAAAATTAAAAATCGCCTTGTCTATGACCACTGATGATATTTTAGACGTTTTTGCTGAGGCAGAAATCTATCCATCAAAAGGCGAAATCGGGGCATTTTTGAGAAAAGAAGGCCAACGAAATTTTAAGCCTTGCGGAGATAAATATATGCGTAATTTTCTCAAGGGGTTAGGAATTTATAATCGGAGAAAAGTATAAAGAAATTTCATGAGAAATCAAAACAATGGTTGTTTTGATGAGAGCTAGTTTTTGTATGAGATTAAAATATTATCTTAATCGAGGAGCTGGATTGGTTTTATGAATGATGAATATAAGAATGATGAAGATAAGATGCTTTTTGAAGAGATAGAGAATCGATGTAGGCTCAATTTTGAGCTTCGGGGAAAGATGTCTTTAATACAACAAAAAAAGTATTTAGCGAATAAATCAGAGTTTACTCTGGGACATGTTGAAAAATTAATCTCGGATTGGATTAGTAGTAGAAGCGAATTTACAAAAATAAAACAGCCGATTAAATTTGACATGAAAAAACTTTTGTTAAATAAGAGTGAGATAGGTAATAGAGATCAATATATTAGAGCTAAAGGGCAAGAAATAATTGATTCATTAGGTGAAATGAGGTCATACAATTATTTGTATGTAACACATAGAGCTGATGGAATGGTCATTACTGTGGGGAAATCTTCTTCTAATGATATTTTTTTAGATGGAGATCTTTTTTATCAACTCAATATAAATCACTTGTCTGGCACTGAAAATATAATTTTAAGGACGGAATATGGCAATGAAATATTTGCAAAATATGATGAGATTTTAAAAAATTATTTAGACTGGGCTTGGATAATTCCGGTTGAGTCAGGAGATGCTAAGAAACTGGAGAGATTATTGGGCGATGAACTAATTAATAAAAAAGTACCAATTTTAAATTATTATTCCCATAGACAATAAAAGGCTATTTTTCATGATAATACTAGTTATAACTGTAAAAATGGAAGAAAATCTGGGAAAGAAGTTTTTAAATAAGTGTATTGTTCGATTTTAATAAATAATAAGCAATACCATCCGTCTGTGTTGCGCAACATCGTACTACAATGAATATTTTTTCACAAAAAGAAAATCATCCATCGAATGAATGGAAGGTTTTAGTATACACGAGGTTAATGCCCCCTCTTTTATAATCAGAGGAGTGAGATTTTTTCTATGAATGTTTCTATTTTCTTATTGCTAGTCTAGTTTCTCTTACGATGAAATTGGGATTCTATTCCAGTTTTTATTGATTTGCTGATAAAATAACTTGAATGGTGGATATAAACATGATAAATAAGAGAAGAATAACAAAACGAGGTTGTGAAAAGATTCTCAAATGAGTATAATAGAAAGAAAAAGGAGGAAGAATCAATGAAAATAGCAATTGCAGGCGCTGGCGCAATGGGAAGTCGCTTTGGGTTGATGCTTCACCAAAGTGGGAACGAAGTATTATTAATCGATGGCTGGGCAGAACATGTCCAACAAATCAAAGAACATGGATTACAAGCAAATTTTAATGGTAAAGAGGTAGAAGCAAAACTACCAATCGTTCTTCAATCCGAAGTAGAAAAAGAAGATCAAGTTGATCTGATTATTCTATTTACCAAAGCGATGCAGCTGGAAAAAATGCTGCAGGATATCCAATCATTAATCAAAAAAGATACAGAGGTCTTATGTCTATTAAATGGTATCGGGCATGAAGATATTATTGAGAAATTTGTACCAATGGAAAATATCTATATTGGAAATACCATGTGGACGGCAGGTCTTGAAGGTCCTGGTCAGGTCAAATTATTTGGAAGTGGTTCAGTAGAATTACAAAATTTAGGTGATGGAAAAGAAGCAGCTGCAAAAAAATTAGCAGACAAATTGTCTGAATCAGGATTAAATGCTCATTTTTCTGACAATATTCACTATTCTATTTATCGCAAAGCATGTGTGAACGGAACAATGAACGGACTATGCACAATCTTAGACGTTAATATGGCTGAGCTAGGAAAAACATCGACTGCTCATAAAATGGTGGCGACGATTGTCAATGAGTTTGCCAAAGTAGCAGCAGTAGAGAAGATTGAACTAGATGTCCCAGAAGTCATTGCACATTGTGAATCTTGTTTTGACCCGGAAACAATTGGGTTACATTATCCTTCAATGTATCAAGACTTGATTAAGAACCATCGATTAACAGAAATCGATTATATCAATGGCGCAATTTCTAGAAAAGGGAAGAAATATGGTGTTGCGACGCCTTATTGTGATTTCTTGACTGAGCTTGTCCATGCAAAAGAAGATAGTTTGAACGTAAAATAAAGGAGAGATTGAATGGAAACTTCACAAAAAATATCACCGAAAATTTTTCTGAATAAAGTCCTCGCTGGTACAGCAACAGGAATCATTATTGGATTGATTCCTAATGCAGTATTAGGTGCCATTTTAAAATATTTTAGTGCGTATCCCTTTGCGGTAACGATCGCACAGTTAGCAGTTATTTTTCAACTAGCAACACCTTTGATCATTGGTGGTTTGATTGCCTTACAATTTGGATTTGATCCGATGAGAATGATGGTTGTAGCCGGAGCTTCTTTTGTTGGTTCTGGTGTAGTCAAATTCACACCTGATTTGGGTGAAACGGGTGTTTACGTTGGTGCTGGTACAGGCGATATTATTAATACGATGCTGACAGCATCGATTGCTGTCGGGCTGATTTTACTGATTGGAAATAGTTTTGGGTCAGTGTCGATTGTGTTAACACCGATTGTTGTAGGTGTAGGTGCAGGTTTACTTGGTTTTTATTTATTCCCTTTTGTAACAGCAATTACTTCTGCAATTGGATCATTGATTAATAACTTCACTACCTTACAACCGCTGTTAATGTCTATCTTGATTGGTTGTTCCTTTGCCTTTTTGATTATCTCTCCTATTTCAACAGTAGCAATCGGAATGGCAATCCAACTAGATGGTGTTTCTGCTGGTGCGGCTGCGATGGGCGTAGCTGCAACCACTTTTGTTTTAGTAGTGAACTCTTGGAAGGTTAATAAGTCAGGTGTGACAATTGCGATTGCTTTAGGCGCTATGAAGATGATGATGCCTAATCTATTTAGAAAACCTGTGATTCTTATTCCTTGTTTAGTTAGTGCAGTGATTACAGCTATTCCTGTCGCTCTATTTTCTATTTCAGGTACGCCTGCTTCTGCTGGTTTCGGCGTGGTCGGACTTGTTGGTCCGTTGGCTTCTTTAGATGCAGGGCTAAATGGCTTTCTTGTTGTTCTTTGTTGGTTAGTCATCCCTGTTTTTGCGGCACTAATTACTCAATTTTTATGCGAGAAAGTATTTAAACTGTATGATCGAGAAGAAGTCTTCAAATTTTTAGGCTAGTAGATTTTACTAAGAAATTTTCAATCAATGGATGCGTAAGTGAGATGTCAACAACATCTGACTTACGTTTTTTTGCCTTTTTGAGTAGGAGATTGATGCTGACAACTGAACTCTTCAGTGCCATTCGATTTTTTAAAATGTAGAAGAAACTCACCTTTATGTTATTGATTGTTCAAAAGGCAACTAGAATAAAAATATGTGTTAAAATGAGAAAAAATTTGATTGTTGGATGTATCGAATAATCACTAAAAAGTAGGGGAAGAAAATGATTTTTTTGCAAAAATATGGTTTTTATTTTTTATTATTAGGTGTGATTAGTGATTTATCGACACCGTATATCCTTGGCCTTTTTTATCCCAAACTGAATCAAATGACTACCGTAATTAGTGTGTTTGGTGACGTAGATAGTCCAGTCAGACGTGCTTTCTTGGTCTGGTCAGTTGTATCTGGACTTTTTTTTGTTCTTTCGTTGCCTGCGTTGTATCACCTATTTGTTGGAACATCAAAAACACTTGCAATACTTGTTGTTGCAACAGTTGGTTTATATGGGATAGGTGATTGTATTTTTACTGGCTTATTCAGTATCAATACGAATGAAAGCTCTTGGAATCTATCGACTTGGATCCATAATATAGGTTCTGGGCTAGGCTATGCAGGCTTTCTACTTTTCCCATTGTTACTTGTTCTGCTTTATCGTCAAAGTGGTCAAGGTACGCTTAGCCATTTTTATCTTGTTTTAACAGTTATTAGTTTACTAATTGCAGGTCTTTACGGATTAGCACGGATTCCGTCGATTAGTCAGTTTGCCTTCTTTAAGCAATTGGGCTTCTTTCAACGATTAAGTTTTTTCTTTAACTATTTGCCGATGATTTGTTTAAGTTTTTTTCAACTACGAAAGTAGAAAAAGCAGTGTGAAGCTGATTAAGTGGTTCTATGATATTTGGTGTTGTTACTCAAGGCGAGTAAGGACACCAAATATCATAGAACCCTTCTTTTTTTGTATAGATAAACTGCTTCTATCACTGATCATCGATGTTGTCTAA
>OLSK01000966.1_pt1 | contig 23207 bp, 14 predicted proteins | sample 1672781 | NCBI WGS metagenome assembly OLSK01 (sample SAMEA3136723, study PRJEB25190) | human gut metagenome | biome: human gut; feature: human-associated habitat; material: faeces | place: Austria | collected 2013 | reverse complement strand
CTGTTCCTCTCTGGCCAAAGCGAGGCGCTCAAAGCAAAGCGTCTCGCGGGATAATGTCATCTCCACGCTCATCCCTCCCTCGGTTTTCCCTGCCCTTCACTGTATGCATCCGCGGGGGACGGCATGTCTTTGATCGCGCGGCCATTATAAGAACTTTATCCAAAATTCCGAATTTGCTCATTTGCCGCATAACAGAAAAACTCCCCGCCTTTTGAGCGGGGAGCTTCTGTTTCCGATTATCGAGGATTCGTCGATGTATCGGGGATTAGTCGATGTAGTTGACGGTCACGCTGGCATCCACGGCCGGGTGATCCGCGATCTCCGCAGACACGGTGAGCGCGCCGGAGCGGATATCCTCGATGAGCTTGTTATACTCGTCCATCGTGAAGGTCTTGAAGCCCCAGGAAGCCTCGGCCGTCGGCAGACCCACATAGTCGCCCGCCTGCAGGTTCAGGGTTTCCACCTTGCCGCCGATGTCCGCCCAAGTGCCGTCAAAGAACTTGCCCAGCGCGGACACAGTCGCTTCCTTCAGGCCCTTCATGGTCCCGGCCGCCTCTGCACCGTCGCGGCGGGCCGCTTTCTGGCGGGTGTTCAGTTCCTTCACCTCCTGCGCCAGCAGGGTGCTCAGGGTATCGGCGGCGCGGTTCAGGCTCTTCAGCCCGGCGGCGGGCTTTGTCTGCCCCATGATGTTTTTCCTCCTTTCGTCCGGTGTCCCGGGCTCTGTACACAGGATATCACCCGCCCGCCGTGCCCGACAGTGTGCACTTTTGTGGGGCCAGCGGGTATTTTTGTGCAGTTATTTTCCTTGTTGTATATTTTATGCTTTCAAGGCACAACGCAGTTCCGTCAGTTTTATCTTCCCGGTCGGCGTAGCACGCAGAAAACGGCCGCTCGTATTTCGGGCACTGCCGCCAAAAACGTTCGCTGCGCCCTGACCGCCCTGTTACTATAAAGGTACAGTGCCGCCCCACCCGGGGAGTAAACATTTTTCTCGACCCGTGTTGTTTTTCCCTTCCGGTAAGAGTGTATAAAAGGCGTTTTCTTTCCGCTGTGTAGTATCCCTGAAAATATCTTTCAAAAAATGTATCGCCCCTTTTCGCGGTTTTTTAGCAGTCATGCAACATTCAGTCATGTTCAAGCATGTTTTTTTACATACCTTCATCATATTTGTATGTTGGTTGCATCGGCATGAAAAGTTGTGATAATTCGCGAAAAGATTTTGTAACCTTTGGTCCGCTTTTGTAGAAACGTAACAAAACATTTGCACCAATATTGTGAACTTATTCTCTTGCGGAACACCCCCATACAAGGGTATAATACTGTCAGGGATTACGGACACATGCGACAAATGCGTCTGTGAATATGCTGTGACACACAAATGAAGGAGATTACTATTATGAAAATGATTTCTCGTCGCGACTTCCTGAAGGCTTCCGCTGTTGTGGGCGCTACCGCTGCTATGACCGCTTGCGGCGGCTCTTCCTCCACCAGCACCGCTGCTTCCAGCGTTGCTTCTTCCACTGCTGCTTCTGCCGCTGCTACCAACGGCTCCGCCAACGTCGGCGTTTGCATCTATCAGTTTGCTGATAACTTCATGACCCTGTACCGTGCTGATCTGGAAGGCTACCTGAAGGACATGGGCTACTCCGTCACCATCATGGACGGCAAGAACGACCAGAACACCCAGACCGAGCAGATCAACACCTTCCTGCAGCAGGGCGTGGACGTGCTGGTCATCAACCCCGTCCAGACCACTTCCGCTCAGACCATCGTTGACACCGTTTCTCCCTCCGGCACCCCCATCGTGTTCATCAACCGTGAGCCCGAGGAGAGCGTTCTGGATTCCTACAAGGGCAAGTGCTGCTACGTCGGTGCTGACGCACGTCAGTCCGGTACTTATCAGGGCGAGCTGATCCTCGAGACCGAGACTCAGGGCGATATCAACGGCGACGGCAAGATCACCTACATCATGTGCAAGGGCGACCCCGAGAACATCGATGCTCAGTACCGCACCGAGTACTCCATCAAGGCTCTGACCGATGCCGGCAAGGAAGTTGAGTGCCTGTACGAGTACCTGGACAACTGGGATCAGACCACCGCTCAGCAGGACGTTGCAAACGCTCTGTCTCAGTACGGCGACAAGATCGAAGTCGTCTTCTGCAACAACGACGCAATGGCACTGGGCGCTCTGCAGTCCATCCAGCAGGCTGGCCGCACCGTTGGCAAGGACGTCTACCTGGTCGGCGTCGATGCTCTGGTAGAGGCTGTGCAGAACGTTGTCGATGGCAACATGACCGGTACCGTTCTGAACGACGACGTTGGTCAGGCTACCAAGGCTGCCGAGGCTACCAAGCTGTTCGTCGAGGGCAAGGATGTTGAGAAGTACTACTGGGTCGACTACGTCAAGGTCACCAAGGAGAACGCTGCACAGTACATCAAGTAAGCAGCCAAAACCCTATCGTTGCAAGGTGCGCAGTGAACCAATAAGGCTTAATTAAAAGCTAAAAAAGCGCGTGCGTGCGAGAAAATATCTCCGCGCACGCGCCTTGTTTTGAAGAAAGGTTTTTCTGCGGCCTTATAATAAACGACAAGGAGGCTCTGCGGAATGTCAGAATACCGTCTGGTAATGAAAGGCGTGGTCAAGACCTTCCCCGGCGTCAAAGCCCTGGATCATGCACAGCTGGAACTCCGTCCCGGCAAAGTCATGGCTCTGATGGGCGAAAACGGCGCCGGTAAGTCCACTCTGATGAAATGTATGTTCGGCATTTACAAGATGGACGAGGGCGAGATCGAATACGAGGGGCAGAAGGTAACCATCCCCACCCCGCTGGATGCACTGGACCGCGGCATCGCCATGGTGCATCAGGAGCTGCAGCCCATTCCGGCCCGTACCGTGGCTGAGAATATCTGGCTGGGGCGCTACCCCACCAAGAAATACGGCATCGTCACTGTTGTGGACCATGCCAAAATGTACAAAGATACTGATGAACTGCTGAAGAAACTGAAGCTGGACATCGACCCCCATGCAAAGCTGGGCTCTTTGAGCATCGCCCAGATGCAGATGGTGGAAATTGCTAAAGCTGTTTCCGCCAACTGCAAGGTGCTGATCCTGGACGAGCCCACCTCCTCTCTGACCGCAAACGAGGTCGAGAGCCTGTTCCGCATCATGCGGGAGCTGAAGGAGCAGGGCGTTGCTCTGGTCTACATCAGCCACAAGATGGACGAGATCAAGGTCATCGCAGACGAAGTTACCATCATGCGCGATGGCCAGTACATCGGCAAGTGGGACGTTGCCAGCATGACCAAGGAAGAGATCATTGCAAAGATGGTCGGCCGTGAGCTGTCCAACCTGTTCCCCCCGCTGGAGAACGTGCCCTCGGACGAGGTCATGATGAAGGTGGAGGACTTTACCTCCATCCATCCCCGCTCCTTCCGCCATTGCAGCTTTGAGCTGAAAAAGGGCGAGATCCTGGGCGTTGCCGGTCTGGTGGGCGCACAGCGTACCGAGCTGATGGAAGGCATCTTCGGCCTGCGTGCCCATACCTCCGGTAAGGTGTGGATCAAGGGCGAGGAGGTCAATATCAAGCAGCCCCGCGATGCCATCCGCAAGAGCGTTGCTCTGCTGACCGAGGACCGCCGTGCTACCGGCATTCTGGGCGTGCTGAGCGTTGCCGATAACATCTCCATCGCTTCTCTGGATGCCCTGCGCAAGGGCCCCATCATGCTGGACAACAAAAAGATCCTCGATCTGGTGGCTACCAACAAGGAAAAGATGGCCATCAAGGTACCCAGCCCCAAGACCCAGATCAAGAGCCTTTCCGGCGGCAACCAGCAGAAGGTGCTGATCGCCCGCTGGCTGGCCAACAACCCCGATGTGCTTATTCTGGACGAGCCTACCCGCGGCATCGACGTCGGTGCAAAGTACGAAATTTACTGCATCATCGCTGATCTGGCCAAGCAGGGCAAGAGCATTATCATGATCTCCTCTGAAATGAGCGAGATCATTGGTATGTCCAACCGTGTCATGGTCATGTGCGATGGCCGTATCACCGGCTTTATCAACGGTAAGGATGCCACGCAGGAGAACATCATGGCGCTGGCTACCCAGTTCGAGACCGCACCTGACACAGCTGCGGCAAATCAGTAATTAAGGAGGCTGTCTATCGTGGAAGCTACCAAAAAATTGAATGGCAAGGCTGTGGGCAAGTGGCTCAGCAACAACGCCATTATCATGATGATGCTGGCCGTCACCCTGATCGTTGGCATCATTCACCCCAACTTCTTCTCCGGCACCAACATGATCAACCTGTTCAAGAACGTGTCCATCCGCTACATCATTGCGCTGGGCATTTCCGGCTGCCTGATCACCACCGGTAACGACCTGTCCGCTGGCCGTCTGGCTGGTTTTGCCGCCTGCCTTGCCTGCATTTTTGCGCAGACCGAAGGCGCTTCCGGCAAGTTCTATCCCAATATGCCCACCCTGTCCACCCCCGTGGTGTTCATTCTGGTCATTGCCATCTGCGCCATCGTGGGTCTGTGCAACGGTCTGGTGGTCAGCTACCTGAAGGTGCAGCCCTTCATTGCTACCTTGGGTATGCAGCAGGTGGTCTACGGTATCTGCCTTGTGTACACCGGCGGTACCCCCATCGGCTCTCTGAACTCCAACTTCACCGCACTGGCAAAGGATACCTTCCTTGCCATTCCCGTGCTGATCTGGTTCGCCCTGATCGTGGCCTTCTGCTTCTGGTTCCTGTACAATAAGACCCGCCACGGCAAGTATATGTACGCCATCGGCGGCAACGAAGCTGCTGCCGAGGTGGCCGGTGTCAACGTCAACGCTACCAAGATCCGCATCTACATTCTGGCTTCCTGCATGTTCGGTCTGGCCGGCTGCCTGCTGGCTGCAAAGTCCGGCGGCGCATCCGTCAACACCGCACAGGGCTATGAGCTGGACGCCATCGCAGCCTGCACCATCGGCGGTGTTTCCACCACCGGCGGCGTCGGCACCGTGCCCGGCGTTCTGGTCGGCGTTCTGGTCTTTGAGCTGATGAAGGTCGCTCTGCAGTTCATGAACGTCAACTCCTCTTACACCTACATCGTTCAGGGCCTTGTCATTATCGTGGCTGTCGCCATTGATATCCGCAAGTATCTGGCTAAGAAGTAATCTCCTCATCATCCCCCTTTGCACCCGCAGTCTTTGCACTGCGGGTGCTTTTTTTGTCCACATTTTTGTGGTATCATAAGGAAAACATCTTATGCTTACAGGAGGGACTTTCCATGGCACAGCCCACCCCGGATACCCAGACCGAGCTTGAACGCCGCGAGGCCGCACTGGCCGCCCGCGAGGCAGAGCTTGCCCGCCAGCAGGCTGAATTGCAGGCGCAGAAGGCCGATTTTGAGCAGGGCAAAAAGCGCCTGCTGGACAACGGCAACAAGGACTTTGTAAACCCCAAGGAAAAGCTTTACGATAAATTCCCGCTCACGGTGCACCAGATGGATATCATCATCGGCGTGCTGTTCGCCCTGATTGCCCTTTTCCTTGTGCTGGGCGTAACGCACACCAGCTTTTTCGGCCTGTTCGGCGGCTGAGCCGCAGGCGCATCCTCTGTGAAAAACATCCCGTAAAGGAGAATAAAAATGGCACACTATCCCGGTTATACCGTCCTGCGCACCGAGGACTGCCCCGAGCAGCACGGTACCCTGACCCTGCTCACCCATGACGTCAGCGGCGCAGCCGTGCTGCTGGTGGAGAACGAGGACGTCAACAAGGCCTTTGGCATCGGCTTCGGCACCTTTCCCTCCGATGACACCGGCGTGTTCCACATTCTGGAGCACTCTGTGCTGGCGGGCAGTGAAAAATACCCCGTCAGCTCCCCCTTTGTGCAGCTGCTCAAAAGCAGCATGGCTTCCTTCCTCAATGCGATGACCTTCCCGGACAAAACGGTCTACCCCTTTGCCACCCCCAACGAGACCGATTTCTGCAACCTGATGGACGTTTACCTGAACGCGGTGTTCTGCCCGCTGGCTATGGTGGACTCTGCGGTGTTCGAGCAGGAGGGCTGGCACCGGGATGCAGACGGCACGGTCAGCGGTGTGGTCTACAACGAGATGCAGGGTGCGCTGGCCTCCCCGGATGCCCAGCTTCAAAACGCCCTGCAGCGGGCGATGTTCCCGGATACCGCTTACGGCTTTGTGTCCGGCGGCGACCCGGTGTCCATCCCCGCCCTGACCTATGAGAAATACCAGCGGGTGTACCGCCGCCATTACAGCGCCGACAACTGCTGCATCACCCTGTACGGCAAGATGGACATGGCCGATAAGCTGGCGCGGCTGGATAAGGACTACCTGTCCAAGATGCCCAAGGCCGCTGCCCGTCCCCGCCTGACCATGCAGGACGAGCAGCCCGGCGCATTCGTGGAGCTGCCCTACTACACCGACCAACCCAAGCCGGATGAGGTGCAGTGCGCACTGGCATGGTACACCGGCGCATTTGCCGACCGTGAGCGGCAGCTGGGTGTGGAGATTTTGCTGGGTGCACTGCTGAGCACCAACAGCTCCCCCCTCAAGGCCGCGCTGCTGGCCGAGCAGCTGGGCGCAGATATCGACATCGGCTTTGACGACAGCACCCTGCAGCCCACCTTGGAGCTGCTGCTGCGCGGCGCTACGGTGGATTCTGCCCGCAAATTTGCCCCCGCTGTACGCAAGGCTGTGGACGAGCTGCTAAAGACCGGCATTCCTCACGACCTGCTGCTGGCCGCTTTGAACGAAGCCGAGTTTGCCTCGCTGGAGCGCCCGGGCAGTCTGCCGGACGGCGTGCTGGACGCCATCAACGCCGCCACCGGCTGGCTGCACACCGGCGATGCCGCCCTGCTGCTGCACACCGACAAGCTCTTCGCCGCCCTGCGCAGCAAGCTGGAAGAGGGCTGGTTCGACACCCTGCTGCGGGAGCTGTTTGCCCCCGCCCCGGTGCAGGTGGTGCAAATCCCCAGCGCACCTAAGGCCGCAGACGCCGCCGCCCCGGTGCGCACCGACGGCAAGCTGGTGCTGGAACACCCTCTCACCGCCGCCGACCTTGGCGCGGGCGATGCCACCCCGCAGGGCAGCACCGAGCAGCTGGCCGGTGCCACCCTGCTGCGCCACCCCTCTGCCGGCAGCCTGTACCTGAATTTTTACTATGATCTGGGCACTGTCACCCCGGAGGAGCTGCAATACCTGAATCTGCTCACCGATGTGCTGGACGAGCTGGACACCCCCGCCCATACCGCCCAGCAGCTGAACACCCTGCGCAGCACATGGCTGGGCGACAGCCGCGCCCAGCTGGATCTCTGGACCGGACGGCAGGAGGGCGCTCCTTGCCACGCGAAACTGACCCTCTGCCTGAGTCTGCTGGAGCGCAGTTTGGAAAAGGCGGTGGAGATCGGCGGCGAGTGGCTGTACGATACCGTCCTTACCGGCGCTGCCGCCGAAGCCGCCTATGCCCGGGTGGTCAGCCAGCTGAAGCTGCGCATGGAGCAGCTGTTCATCCAGCAGGGCAACGAGTTTGCCTCCACCCGCGCCCGCGCCCATTATTATGTAGAAGGCGCTGCGGACGAAGCCTGCACCGGCGTGAGCTATTATCACTTTTTGTGCCAGCTGCTGGAAAAGGCCGACTGGGCGGCACTGGGCGCAAAACTGGATGCTGTACGCAGCCGGGTGCTGCAAACTGCTGCCCTGACTGTCAGCCTGCACGGCACCGAAGCCGCACTGGAAAAGCTGCGCACCCTGCTGCCGGAAAGCCGCTTTGCCGCCGCCCGGCGTACCCCGGCGCAGCCCTACACCCAGCCCCTGACGCCCCCGGTGAACGAAGCCTTTATCATTGACGGCGGCGTGAACTACGATGTGTTGGCTTGGCCCATGCCCCTGGACAGCCGCCGCCGGGTGCTGGCGCGGGTGATGAGCTACGAATACCTGTGGCACACCATCCGGGAGGTGGGCGGTGCCTACGGCACAGGAATGCTCTGCGCCGACGGCATCGAGTTTTTGTACACCTACCGGGACCCCCACCTGCGGGAAAGCTACGAGATCTTTGCAAATGCCCCTGCCGCCCTTGCCGCCCGGGACTACACCGCCCGGGATCTGGACGAATTCATCGTGGGCACCGCCGCCAAGCTGGACACGCCCCGCAAGGCGCGTGCCGCCGCCCGGGAGCTGGATCACCGGTACTTCTGCGGCATCACGGACGAGATGCTCGCCGCCGACCGCAAGGCGCTGTGCAGCGTGGACGCTGCCCTGCTCAAAGCACAGGCCGCCGCCCTGTCTGATGTGTTGTCCGGCGGCGTACGGGTGGCCTTTGGTAGCAAGGACGCCGTGGAAGCCGCAAAGGATCTGTTCGACCGGGTAGAGACGCTGTAAGCGCCGGTAATTTGTAAAAAATATTTTATTTGTATTTGCTAAATGCACAAAGAAAATTAAAATTATTTTGTTATTTTTACACTGTACTAACCCCTGAAATTGTTGTATAATATAACCGAAGCAATGAAAGATTGCTTGATGAATTTTTAATATTTTAAAATATTTTAAAGCGAAAGGGGCTTTATTATGAAATTAGATACAGTTCTTGCAAAAAGAGAGAACAAGGTAGTTTATAAAGACGGTGCGCTTGCAGCCAAAGTTTTTGACGAGTGTTATCCGAAATCAGATATTCTTAACGAGGCTCTTAATCAGGCAAGAGTTGAGGAAACAGGACTCAATATTCCGAAAATTGAAGAGGTTACAAAGATTGACGGAAAATGGGCAATCATCTCCACCTTCATCGAGGGCAAAACTCTTGCGGAGCTTATGGCAGAGCATCCCGAAAAAGAGGACGAATACCTCAATCTCTTTGTTGACATTCAGGTTAAAATCCTCAGCCAAAAAGCACCGTTGCTTAACAAACTCAAGGATAAGATGAAACGCAAAATCAGCGAAACCGACCTTGACGCAACAACAAGATATGAGCTTGAAACCCGTCTTAACGGTATGCCGAACCACACAAAGGTTTGTCACGGCGATTTCAACCCGAGTAATGTTATCATTGATGAGTCGGGTACACCGTATGTTATTGACTGGTCACACGCAACACAGGGTAACGGTTCAGCCGATGCCGCAAGAACTTACCTCTTGTTCCGTTTGAATCATCAGGAAGAGCTTGCAGAAAAGTATATGAAGCTTTACTGCACAAAGACCGACACAGCCCGTCAATATGTTGACCGCTGGCTTCCGATTGTAGCCGCATCACAGTCTGTTAAGGGCAAACCCGAAGAGAGAGAGTTCCTTCTCAAATGGGCAAGTGTTTGCGAATACCAGTAATGCCGTATAAATGTATTTTTAATTCATATTTTACTCAGCAAAATTTCATTTTGAAATTTTCTCTCCTCTGTTTTTTTCATAATTGTATTACGGAAACCGAATAAAAGCAGCTCCCGCTCCAAATGCTTGGTGCGGGAGCTGCTTTTTTGATGCGAAATTTATGTTGACGGTACGCTGTAAATATTACAAAAGGTTACAAATTTTGTAATATTTCGCTTTAATTTGGTGCTTGAAATGAAGATTTTGTGAGTGAAACTGCATCAAATTTTCTGAATTAGCAAAAAATACGGGCTTTGGGGTTGATTTTTTAAAAGAGTGATGTTATAATGGTTACAATGTTGTTATCAAGGTGTAACCTGATTTGTAATTTACTGTCAGATTTGGTAACAATTTTTCGGTCAAATCTTCCGTACAGATTAAAACGGACTGTACTTTGAGTCGGTCGTTATTTTTCTGTAAGAGCTTTGACTCTCTGAAAAAATGGAGGTAATTAACGATGCAGAGAATAAAAAAGATTACTGCAATCATTCTGAGTGTTCTCACACTTTCAAGTGTATGCGTATTCGGTTCTTCATTTTCTGCCGGTGCAAAAGGCACGGGTGCAGGTCTTGCAGAATGGGCACTCAATGCCTATAACAGCGGATGGTCATATGTTTACGGCGGTTCAACCCCCGGAGCGGTTGACTGTTCAGGTCTTATCTATTCATATGCCGGCGGCGAAAGATGCGGTAATCCACAGCTTGAAACAGCTACCGAAACAGGTTCGGTAAGTGCAGGCATTCCTAATGTTCACGGCCTTGGACTTTGGCGTCCCGGTCATGTCGGTGTCTATGTCGGCAACGGTATGGAGGTTGACGCAAGAGGTGATGAATACGGTGTTTGCTATGAGGCAATCGGCGGTTATAACAATTGGACATACTGGTTCAAGCTTGCCGCAGTTTCATATGTAACAAACGGTTGGGAAAGCTTTAACGGCAACTACTACTACTACGAAAACGGCGAGTACATTGTAAATACTTCAAGAACAATTGACGGTACTACATATTACTTTGACTCACAGGGCAGATCGAGCAAGACTCCTTCAAACACTTCTTCAAGCAGTTCGTCGGGTTCAAGCTCATCAGGTTCTTCAAGTCCATCAGGCAGCTCATCATCTTCAAGCAACACACCGAGCGTTTACAAGAACGGTTCATCGGGTGCTGAGGTAAAGAAGATTCAGCAAAGACTTGCTGACCTCGGCTATTATGACGGTGCAGTTGACGGTTACTTCGGTGACGCAACAGAAGAGGCTTATAAGGCATTCCAGAAAGCCGCAGGTCTTACAGTTGACGGTATTGCAGGCGATTCGAGAAATACACTTTATTCGGAGAATGCTCCCGAAGCTCCAAAAGCCGATACAACACCAAAGACTGAGGACAAGCCCGAAGAAGAAACAACTGCTCCTACAGAGGCGACAACAGAGCCTGTAACAGAGGCAGTTCAGTATCAGAACGGTGACGAAAACGATAAAGTAACTGCAATTCAGCAGCAGCTTATAAAACTCGGCTACTTTGCAATGGATGCAACAGGCTACTACGGTGAATATACAGCGCAGGCCGTTGCAAATTTCCAGAATCAGAATTCACTCGATTCAACAGGTATTGTTGATGAGAAAACATACAACGCACTGTTCAGCGACAACGCAGTTGCAAACCCCAAAACAGAGGTTGTAAGCGGCGAGGTTTCTCCGGCGGTTTCAGCCGCTCCGATTGAGATGCCTTCTTCAACAGGTGCGTCGCAGTTCATTCTTTCAAACGAAAAGAATCAGAACTACTCGGACACAGCATCAAGCGTTGCCGTTCAGTCCGTAAAGTCTGCCGACAAGGCTCTTGCAAAGTCAAATGCCGCAAGCACACCGACTCTTGTTGCCGCAGTTCAGAGATCCGCAAATGTAGGTCTTTGGTTTGTGCTTGTTGCAGTTATCCTCGGCGCAATCGCTTTTGTATTCTTCCTTCGTGACAGAAAGCTTTCAAGATATTCAAGATATGTCGCAAGAAAGAAAAAAAGAGCCACCAAAGCCGAACTTGACGCAAGATGGTAATTGATATATAATCCGATTATTAAACAGTCGATTGCAAAGCAGTCGGCTGTTTTTGCTTAATTAAAAATGGAAAATTGAAAATGGAAAATTGTGGTCGGCGGTGTGCCACCGTAATCTATTCGAGAAGATACTTGGATAAAGGAATTGCATCAGATGCCCGAATACGGCATTGATGCAATTTTTGCTTTATATGAAAGTAAATGTATACTTGTAGGGGTAGCCTTGCGACCGCAGGTAAAGGCAGAAATTGTATGCCAAAACAAATTTTATAAATGCCGCAAACCCGTAGGGGCGTTCATTGGACGCCCGCATTGATGAAACTATTTGTTTTATTAAAATGTTTTGATGTGATGAAAATTATGGATTGTTTGTAGCGGCGAACCGTGTTCGCCGCTACGGGTTGACAATTACTTTATGACATTTATTATGTTTTGCATTTATCATACATTCGTGTTAAAATACAAGATGAAAAAGTGTGTGGAAAGAAAGCGGTGACTGTTAATGAAAAAATCCGAAAAACCAATCGGCAAAATAAAAGTCAAAAAGTCGATTTTCAAAAGGCTTTTCTTTCACATACTTGTGCTGTTTATTTTGGCGGTGATTGTTTCGGGTACGCTCAATTGCATTGAAAACATTCAGCGCACAAGGCGGTTTACACGACAGCTGACCGAAAGTGCGTCAAAGGTTGCAACAGAAACTTTTGAACGCTGTGATATAAACGCATTGCTTGATAATCCCGATTCCGAAGAATATCGGAAAGCCGTTAAGACCTTGAGGTGGATTTGTCAGACGAACCACCTTGAATATATGTACATTTATATTCCGAATTTTGACGAAAACAAGGTTACATATGTTATGACTGTTGCCGATGATGACAGCGAAAACGAGAATGTTTTAAATGTGAGAAGTGCAGGCGCAGAGGTTGACCACAGCTTGTGGGACGCTGAAAAAGAGGCATGGGAAAATCCTAACCTTGTCACGGCTTACGAATATCAGAACGACAGCTTCGGCAGTTTTTACACGGCATTTTCAGCGATTCAAGGCAAGGACGGCAAGCCTGTCGCATTAATCGGTGCGGACTATTCGCTGACGCAGATTTATACGGAAATCATTTTCTATACTGCAATGCGAGTTCTTGCGTTGTTTGTTGTACTGGCAATTGTATTCTTGCTTGTAATGCGGTTTGTCAGAAAAAAGATGTATAATCCGATACTTTTGATTTTTGAAAAAATTCGAGGATATTTTTCCGACAAGGCTGACGGCACAAATACAAAGAAAGCGTTTGTGCCGATAAAACTCGGCTCTGACGATGAAATTCAGCTTTTGGCTGATTATTTCAACGATATGGCTCACGATGTAGAAACTTATGTTGAAAAAAATTCCGCCCTTGCGAGTGAAAAGGCTAAGAATGAAACCGAGCTTGAGGTTGCAAGGCGGATTCAGTACGGAATAATTGCGAGAGAAAAGAATGTTGTCTTTGCCGATTGTTTTGATGTTTCGGCAAGAATGGAGTCTGCAAGACAGGTAGGCGGCGATTTTTACGATTGCTTTGCATTGCCTGACGGCAGAATATGTGCCGTAGTCGGCGATGTGTCGGGCAAGGGTGTTGCGGCGGCAATGTTTATGGCTTTTGCAAAAACTCTTATCCACGAAAAAATGACCGAAAATGCAGAACCCGACAGGGCATTTGAAAAAATCAACAGGGAACTCTGTTCGTCAAATCCCGAGGGAATGTTTGTAACTGCATTCGCCGTGATTTTTGACAAAAACAGCGACAGCTTTTTGTACATAAATGCAGGTCATAACAAGCCTGTTGCGGTGAGCAACGGCAAGGCTGAATTTTTAGAATGTAAGCCGTGTATAATGCTCGGTGTGTTTGATGATGCAAGGTATGTTGTGAACAGCGCTGAATTTGGAAACGGCGATATAATTTGCCTTTACACCGACGGTGTGAATGAGGCAACAAATGCGGATAATGAATTTTTCGGCAACGAAAGACTTGTGTCTGCCTGTCAAAATTCCGAACAGACTGCAAAAGGTGTGTGTGACGGAGTTTATGACGCTTTGACGGACTTTACCGAAAATGCGGAGCAATTTGACGATATAACAATTGTTGCAATAAAAAACAGCAAAAACAGAGATTGAAGGGTTATGAATGTTTAAATCGGAAAACAATCAGATTACAATAGAACAGATGAGAAAGCTTGACGAGGAATATACTCTTGTCGATATCCGAGATGAAATTTCGTTTGAATACGGTCACATTGACGGTGCAAAGAATATTCCGCTTGCAAAAATCAAAGAGGATAATTCACTTTTGCCAAAAGACAAGCTTGTTGTCCTCTGTTGCAAAAGCGGTCAGATAAGTGACGAGCTTGCAGAAAATCTGCGTGATGACGGATTCAATGCCGTGAATCTTGAGGGCGGTTATTACAGTTGGTTGAGAAGTCAATTCGAGAATGAGGACTATGCAACCGATGTTGAAAAAAGCATCCGCAAAAAGTTCAGCAAGACGATTTGGAGCAGATTTACTGCGGCGATAATCGAGTACAAGCTTGTTGAGCCGAACGATAAAATTGCCGTCTGCATTTCGGGCGGTAAGGATTCAATGCTGATGGCAAAGCTTTTTCAGGAGTTGAAAAGACACAATAAATTTCCGTTTGAGCTTGTCTTTCTTGTAATGGACCCGGGCTACAGCGTTGAAAATCGTGATGTAATCGAGAGCAACGCCCGCAGGCTGAACATTCCGATAACTGTTTTTGAAACAGATATTTTTAATTCTGTTTACAATGTTGACAAATATCCCTGCTACCTTTGCGCAAGAATGAGGAGAGGTTATCTCTACAAAAAGGCAAAGCAGCTCGGCTGTAACAAAATCGCACTCGGTCATCACTATGACGATGTTATAGAAACTATTCTTATGGGTATGCTCTACGGCGGTCAGGTTCAGACGATGATGCCGAAGCTCCACAGCACAAACTATGAGGGAATGGAACTTATCCGCCCTCTCTACCTCGTTCGTGAGGCTGAAATCAAGCATTGGCGAGATTACAACAAGCTGAATTTCATTCAATGTGCGTGCCGTTTTACGGACACCTGCACAACCTGTTCCCCGAACAGCAACACAGGCTCAAAACGACAGGAAATAAAACAGCTTATCGCAAATCTGAAGAAAATCAATCCCCAGATTGAAAGCAACATTTTCCACAGCGTTGAAAATGTAAACCTCGATACGATTATTTCATATAAACAAGGCGATAATAAAGTTTCGTTTCTGGACAGATATGATGATATGGGGAAGGATAACTAATTGAAAATTAAAAATTGAAAATTGAAAATGAATGTCGGGAAGACAGTTTGCAAAATGCAAAGCAATGTCTTCCCGACTGTTTTTGTTTGTGTAAAAGCTGTTGTTTAAATGTAGGGGAGAACCGTGTTCTCCCGTTAGTAACGGTAGAAATTATATTTAAAAACAAACTTTATAAATTCGACAAAGCAATTGTTATACTGTAGCGGCGAACAGTGTTCGCCAATCGAAACGATTGTAAAATCGGTTCGACTTAATACAAATCGTTTGTTATATGAAATTTATATTTGCTATTTACCAAAAAAAATTGGTTTTGCTTGATTTGTGTTTGCACACAAATCAATTGGCGAACCGTGTTCGCCGCTACAGTTGAACAATGACTTTGCGACATCTATACACTTTGTATTTATCATAATGTATGTTCTGTTACTTGCGGGCGTCCGATGAACGCCCCTACTTGTAAAACCATACACCGTGTCGGGTGTTGCATTTGAATGTAAAAAATAGCCCGAAAAGAAAAATAATTCTTTTCGGGAAGTAAAACCTGTAAAAATATAAAAAAGTCAGTAAAATCCGAAAAAAATCCGAAAATTCTCTTGACTTATTGATTATTTCAATATAGAATAATAAAATGTACCATAATGGGGATATGTACCGAAGAGGTCGGGAAAATCCGCAAAAAACTTTATCCGACAAGGGGATATTATCACAAAAATCCTTTTGTGTCAAGAGCTTTTTATGAGCAGATTTTCAGTACCGCTTGCCCCGTTTCATAGATTTTTTAAGGAGTGATACGCCTATGGTTAATGTCAAACCCGTAAAGCTTGGCAACACCGAAAGAATGAGTTTTGGTAAAATCGATGAAGTAATTGATATGCCTAATCTTATCGACATTCAGAAAGCGTCATACAAATGGTTGCTTGACGAAGGTCTTAAAGAAGTATTTAAAGATGTTTCGGGCATTACCGATTATCAGGACAACCTTGTTCTCGATTTTATCGACTACACACTTGATGTTGATCACCCGAACTACAGCGTAATTGAGTGTAAGGTTCGTGATGCAACATATTCAGCTGCTCTCAGAGTAACCGCAAGACTTTTGAACAAGTCAACGGGTGAAATCAAAGAGAGCAATGTATTTATGGGCGATTTCCCGCTGATGACCGCAAGCGGCACATTCGTTATCAACGGTGCTGAGCGTGTTATCGTTTCACAGCTTGTAAGAAGCCCGGGCGTTTACTATAAAATGGATCACGATAAAACCGGTAAGGAACTGTATTCAACAACAGTTATCCCGAATCGTGGTGCATGGCTTGAGTATGAAACCGATGTAAACGATGTTTTTTATGTTCGTATTGATAAGAACCGTAAGCTTCCCGTTACATCATTTATCAGAGCACTCGGTCTTGGCACGGATGCCGAAATTCTCGACTATTTTGGTGACGACGAAAGAATGAGAGCTACTATCGAAAAGGATGCCGCTTCAAATGTTGAAGAAGGTCTTATCGAGGTTTACAAAAAGCTCCGTCCGTCTGAGCCTCCGACAGTTGACAGTGCGCAGACACACATAAACAACCTGTTCTTTGACCCCGGTCGTTATGATATGTCAAGAGTAGGCAGATATAAATACAACAAAAAGCTCGGTATTGCAAACCGTCTTGAAGGTCAGGTTCTTGCAGAGCCGATTGCCAACCCACGCACAGGCGAGGTTATGGCTCTTCGTGATGAAAAAATCACAAAGGAAAAGGCTTTTGAAATCGAAAACGCAGGTGTTAAGATTGCCTATGTAAAGGCTGCCGATGAAACAATCGTTAAGGTTATTTCAAACGGTATGGTTGACATCGCTTGCTATGTTGATTTTGACGCAGAAGCAGAGTGTGATATCAAGGAAAATGTTCGTTTTGATGTTCTTTGCGAAATTCTTGATTCCTGCGAGAATGAGGATGACCTCAAGGAAATGCTCAGAAGCCGTGCAGATGAGCTTGTTCCTAACCACATTACGGTTGATGATATCTTTGCAACAATCAACTACCTCAACTGTGTTGCTCACGGTGTCGGTAATACAGATGATATCGACCACCTCGGCAACAGAAGAATCCGCTGCGTAGGCGAACTTCTTCAGAACCAGTTCAGAATCGGTTTCTCCCGTCTTGAAAGAGTAGTAAGAGAAAGAATGACAACCCAGTCACAGGATATGGAGTCGCTTTCGCCTAACTCACTCATCAATATCCGTCCCGTAACAGCGGCAATTAAAGAATTCTTCGGTTCTTCACCGCTTTCACAGTTCATGGATCAGGGTAACCCACTTGCAGAGCTTACCCACAAGCGTCGTCTTTCAGCCCTCGGTCCGGGCGGTCTTTCAAGAGATCGTGCAGGATTTGAGGTTCGTGACGTACACTACACACACTATGGCCGAATGTGTCCTATCGAAACTCCTGAAGGTCCTAACATCGGTCTTATCTCATATCTTGCTTCATTTGCCCGTATCAACAAGTACGGCTTTATCGAAGCTCCTTATCGTAAAATTGACAAGGAAACAGGCGTTGTAACCGACGAGGTTGTTTATATGACAGCCGATGTTGAGGATAACTACGCTGTTGCACAGGCTAACGAACCGCTTGATGAAAACGGCAGATTTGTTCATTCAAGAGTCGTAGGTCGTTACCGTGACGAGTTCGTAGAGTATTCTCCCGAAAGATTCGACTTCATGGATGTATCTCCTAAGATGGTTGTATCTGTTGCTACGGCTATGATTCCGTTCCTTGAAAACGATGACGCAAACCGTGCTCTCATGGGTGCGAACATGCAGCGTCAGGCAGTTCCGCTTCTCCGCAGTGAAGCTCCTATCGTCGGTACAGGTATGGAGTACAAGGCAGGTACAGACTCAGGCGTTTGTATCCTCGCTGAGGAAGACGGTATCGTTATGAGCGTTGACGCCCGTAACATTCGTGTACAGTATGACTCGGGCAGAGTTCAGGACTTTGAGGTTATCAAGTTCCTCCGCTCTAACCAGGGTACATGTATCAACCAGCGTCCTATCGTGTCAAGAGGACAGAGAGTTAAGAAGGGTGAAGTTCTCGCAGACGGTCCGGCTACCGAAAACGGTGAAGTTGCTCTCGGTAAGAACGCTCTCATCGGCTTTATGACATGGGAAGGTTACAACTACGAGGATGCTGTTCTTATCAACGAAAAAATCGTTCGTGATGATGTTTATACATCAATTCACATTGAAGAATATGACACAGAGGCAAGAGATACAAAGCTCGGACCCGAAGAGATTACAAGAGATATCCCGAATGTAGGTGAAGATGTTCTCAAGTATCTTGACGAGGACGGTATCATTCAGATCGGTTCTGAGGTTAAAGCAGGCGATATCCTTGTCGGTAAAGTAACTCCAAAGGGTGAAACAGAGCTTACAGCCGAGGAAAGACTCCTTCGTGCAATCTTCGGTGAAAAGGCAAGAGAAGTCAGAGATACATCTCTTCGTGTGCCTCACGGTGAATGCGGTACTGTTGTTGATGTTAAGGTGTTTACCCGTGCAGACAGCAGAAACGAACTCCAGCCCGGTGTAAACAAGGTTGTAAGAGTTTACCTTGCACTCAAGAGAAAAATCAGCGTAGGCGATAAGATGGCAGGTCGTCACGGTAACAAGGGTGTTGTTTCAAGAATTCTCCCAATGGAAGATATGCCGTTCCTTCCTGACGGTACTCCGCTTGACATCGTACTTAACCCGTTGGGCGTACCTTCTCGTATGAACATCGGTCAGGTTCTTGAGGTTCACCTCGGTTATGCCGCAAAGGCGCTTGGCTGGAAGATTATGACTCCTGTATTTGACGGTGCTCATGAGCAGGACATTTTCCAGTGTCTTAAAGACGCAGGTTACAGCGAGGACGGTAAGACATGGCTTGTTGACGGTCGTACAGGCGAGCGTTTCGATAACCCTGTAACAGTAGGTTATATGTACTACCTCAAGCTCCATCACCTCGTTGATGAAAAAATCCACGCAAGAAGCACAGGTCCTTACTCTCTCGTTACACAGCAGCCACTCGGCGGTAAAGCTCAGTTCGGCGGTCAGCGTTTCGGTGAGATGGAAGTTTGGGCACTTGAGGCTTACGGTGCTGCTTATACACTTCAGGAAATTCTTACAGTTAAGTCGGACGATGTTGTCGGCCGTGTTAAGACCTACGAGGCTATCGTTAAAGGTCAGAATATTCCTGCTCCGGGTATTCCTGAGTCATTCAGAGTTCTTATTAAGGAACTCCAGTCACTTTCACTTGATGTTCGTGTTCTTAACTCTGACGGTGAAGAAATTGACATTAAGCAGAAGTTTGATGAGGACGAGGATATTGTTGATGCAACAAATCCGGAATTTGAAGAAGACCATGTAATGACATCAATGGACGGCTACACTCTTGACGAGGGCGGCGAAGAAGGCAATATGTTTGACGATTCACTTGCCGATGTTGAAGAGGACAGCTACACATCGGATGATTTTAGCGATGACTTTGGCAGTGACGATATGTAAGGAGGAAATGCAATGATAGATAATAATGTTTTTGACTCAATTAAAATCGGACTTGCTTCTCCTGAGCAGATGAGAGAATGGTCTTACGGCGAAGTTAAAAAGCCCGAGACAATTAACTATCGTACTCTCAAGCCTGAAAGAGACGGCTTGTTCTGCGAACGCATTTTCGGACCGACAAAGGACTGGGAATGTCACTGCGGTAAATACAAGAGAATCCGTTTTAAGGGTAAAATCTGTGACCGTTGCGGTGTTGAAGTAACCCGTTCAAAGGTCAGAAGAGAGCGTATGGGACACATTGAGCTTGCCGCTCCCGTGTCGCACATTTGGTATTTCAAGGGAATTCCTTCAAGAATTGCCCTTATGCTTGATATTTCTCCCAAGCTTTTGGAGAATGTACTCTATTTCTCACAGTACATCGTAACAGATCCCGGCGACTGCCGTGACCTTGCAAAGTATCAGTGTCTTACCGAGGGTGAGTACAATGATATGCGTGAGAAGTATGAAGACGACTTTGAAGCAGGTATGGGTGCCGAGGCAATCAAAAAGCTTCTTGCCGAGATTGACCTTGATGCTCTTTCCGCTTCACTTAAAGAAGAACTCGAAACTGCATCGGGTCAGAAGAGAGTTAGACTCCTTAAAAGACTTGATGTTGTTGAAAGCTTCAGAATGTCGGGCAACCGTCCTGAGTGGATGATTCTCGATGTTGTTCCGGTAATTCCTCCGGATATCCGTCCTATGGTTCAGCTTGACGGCGGTCGTTTTGCAACAAGTGACCTTAACGACCTCTATCGCCGAGTTATCAACCGTAACAACAGACTTAAAAAGCTCCTTGAGCTTAACGCACCTGAAATCATCATCCGCAACGAGAAAAGAATGCTTCAGGAATCCGTTGACGCACTCATCGACAACGGCAGACGAGGCAGACCCGTTACAGGACCTAACAACCGTGCCCTCAAGTCACTTTCGGATATGCTTAAAGGTAAGCAGGGCCGTTTCCGTCAGAACCTTCTCGGTAAGCGTGTTGACTACTCAGGCCGTTCGGTTATCGTTGTAGGACCTGAACTCAAAATGTATCAGTGCGGTCTTCCTAAGGAAATGGCACTTGAACTCTTCAAGCCGTTCGTTATGAAACGCCTTGTTGAAACTAAAGCAGAGCAGAATATCAAATCAGCAAGAAAAGCTGTTGAGCGTGCAAAGGACAATGTTTGGGACGCACTTGAAGTTGTAATCAAGGGACACCCCGTTCTCCTCAACCGTGCTCCAACACTTCACCGTCTTGGTATTCAGGCATTTGAGCCTGTTCTTGTTGAAGGTCGTGCTCTTAAACTTCATCCGCTCGCTTGTACAGCATACAATGCTGACTTTGACGGCGACCAGATGGCTGTCCATGTACCTCTTTCGGCAGAGGCACAGGCAGAAGCAAGATTCCTTATGCTCGCAGCAGGCAACCTTCTCAAGCCTTCTGACGGTCAGCCTGTTACAGTTCCTACACAGGATATGATCCTCGGTTCTTACTACCTTACACTTGATAAGGACGGTGAGAGAGGCGAAGGAAAGGTATTCCGTGATGTTGATGAGGTTATGATGGCTTATCAGACAGGCGTCATTGAGCTTCACTCAAAAATCAAGGTTCGCCGTGAGCTTGAAATTGACGGAAAAATCGAATCCGGTATTGTAGACACAACAATCGGTAAGATTATCTTTAACAATCCTATTCCTCAGGATCTCGGCTTTATCGACAGAAGTATCCCCGAAAACAGATTCAAGTTTGAGGTTGACTTCCTCGTTGGTAAATCGGGTCTTAAGAAGATTATTGATAAATGTATCAAAATTCACGGTCCGGTAAGAACAAGCGTTGTTCTTGACCACATTAAGGCACAGGGCTATAAGTATTCTACAAAGGGTGCTATTACCGTTGCCGTTTGTGACGCAGTTATTCCTCCTCAGAAGAAGGCGATTATTGCCGAGGCAGAGAAGGAAGTTGATGTTATTCGTGATGAGTTTATGATGGGTCTTCGTTCAAACGAGGAGCGTTACGAAGAAGTTCTTCGTATCTGGGAAAAGGCTACTAACGATGTAACCGACGCCCTCCAGAAAAACCTTGACCGCTACAACCCAATCTTTATGATGGCTGACTCAGGTGCCCGTGGTAGTATGAGCCAGATCAGACAGCTTGCAGGTATGCGTGGTCTTATCGCCAATACATCAGGTAAAACAATCGAAATTCCTATCAGAGCTAACTACCGTGAAGGCCTTAACATCTTGGAGTACTTTATTTCATCCCGTGGTGCTCGTAAAGGTCTTGCCGATACAGCTCTTCGTACAGCCGACTCAGGTTACCTTACCCGCCGTCTTGTTGATGTATCACAGGAAGTTATTATCCGTGAAGAGGACTGCGGTACTACAGAAGGTCTTGAAATCTTTGACATCAAAGCAGGCGAATCAAATGTTATCGAAGGACTCCACGAGCGTCTTATCGGAAGATATCTCCTTGATGACTTCTGCGATTCTAACGGTAATGTTCTTGTTTCAAAGGATGTTATGATGGGCGACAAAGAGGCTGACATCATCGTTAATTCGGGTGTTGACCACATCAAGATTCGTTCGGTACTTGAATGTCGTGCAAAACACGGCGCTTGCCGTAAGTGCTACGGTTCTAACCTTGCCAACCGTCAGCCTGTTACTGTCGGTGAGGCTGTCGGTATTATTGCCGCTCAGTCAATCGGTGAGCCGGGTACACAGCTTACAATGAGAACATTCCATACCGGCGGTGTTGCATCTGCCGAAGATATCACACAGGGTCTTCCGAGAGTTGAAGAGCTTTTCGAGGCTCGTAAACCAAAGAGCCTTGCAATTATCAGTGAAATCGACGGTGATGTTCGTTTTGAAGAAATCAAAAACGCAAAGCACGCTGTTATCTTTAACAAGGAAACAGGCGAAGAAAGAGCTTACCTCATTCCTTTCGGTTTCCGTGTAAAGGTATTTGACGGCGACCACATCAAAAAGGGTGACAAGATTACCGACGGTGCTGTTAATCCGCACGATATACTCGATATTCTCGGACCCGAGGCAGTCATGAACTACCTTATTTCGGAAGTACAGAGTACCTACCGTTTACAGGGTGTTGAAATCAACGATAAGCACATTGAGGTTATCGTTCGTCAGATGATGCGTAAGGTTAAGGTTGAGGATGCAGGCGACACAGGCTTTATGTCAGGTCAGACCTATGACAAGAACGAAGTTCTTTACGAGAATGAGCAGATTAAAAAGCGTATTGCCAACGGCGAAGAAGGTCTTCGTGAGGCAACATTCACTCAGCTCCTCCTCGGTATCACAAAGGCAGCTCTTGCAACAGACAGCTTCCTTTCAGCCGCATCATTCCAGGAAACAACAAGAGTTCTTACAGATGCCGCTATCAAGGGTAAGGTTGATCCGCTCGTCGGTCTTAAAGAGAATGTTATCCTCGGTAAGATTATCCCTGCAGGTACAGGTATGCAGAGATATGCAGATGTTCAGCTTGAGAGTAATTCTGAGGCAGAAATCGTTGAGAATGACGATACAGACGATGTTATCGTTGCTCTTGAAGACGATGAAATTATGGACTTATGATTTAACTGAAAACATATAATGTATAAAAAAACCACGGTATGTGCCAAATGGTGCATACCGTGTATTTTTTCGTTTGCAAACTGTCTGCCCGACCGCAATTTTCAATTTTCCATTTTCAACTTTCAATTAAAAAAACTTCCGCTCGGGCATAATATGCTTTTTGACATTTACAAACTATCTGCACGAATTGGGAACGGCGGCTCGCCGTGCGGGCGTCCAATGAACGCCCCTACCGATTGTTTTGGTTTCACAACCAAAACAAATGGCGGTCACTGACCGCCGCTACAGTATATTAACAACTTTCATATATACAAAAACAGTCGGGCGACAATGATTTGCATTTTGCAAACTGTCTGCCC